>R24__coassemble_9607_pt1 | contig 2997 bp, 3 predicted proteins | sample R24__metabat2_high_PE_044 | metagenome-assembled genome bin R24 | reverse complement strand
TGTTTAACTTTACATCCGATAGTGCTGTTGCACTGTCAAATTAAATTCGGCTATCCTTGTTCTTGTAAATGACATAACCACCATAAAAATAAACCAGGTATGTGAAAGCACTGGATATTCTCAATGGCAAAGAAAAGAACGCACACAGATTCAGTGCTATCAGAAATGCTATTTTCAACCAGTCTTTGGCTTTTACTTTTACAAGAATCCAACCTCCTAAAAAGCACCAAAACAACATAGGCAGGAACCACATATGACCACAACCATTGACGATTGAATAACACATGTTGCCAAAGCCCTTATAGGAAAAGAAGATGGCAAAGTAGATGGCACTAAAAAGGATGCTTGGCAACATCAATCTCTTTAGCTTGTTAATGGTCAAGTTCCAAAAACTCGCTGTTTTATCAAGTGTAATCTGTTGGAATGCGAAGATATAGCCAGATAGAAACACAAATGCCTCAAGGGTAAAGGCAAATGATATCCGCGTCAACCACTTGTATAACGGGATATCCACATATCCTTCCGGCTGCTTCCAACTTCCGTTGTAACAAGTGAAAGCATGCATGAAGACTATGAGCACAGCCAATATGCTGCGCATCAATGTCACTTCATCAAGTCGTATGCGAGGCTTTGTCGTTATGTTTGTCAAGGGTTACAGTCTCCCGTCAACGATATTTCTGTCCAGCGTACACTTCACATCAAAAATCACATGCTTCTCCTTGAGCAGTGAAAGCACATCCAGCCCTTCGAACTTCTTGTGGGCTACGGCGGCGATGCAGGCGTCGAACTTCTCTGCGGGCAGTTCGTTCACTACCTTGATGCCATACTCTCGCTCCACGATGGCGGGGTTTGCCCATGGATCGTATACGGTGATATCGAGGTTATACTCCTTCAGTGCCTTGTAGATGTCTATGACCTTGGTGTTTCGCACGTCGGGGCAGTTTTCCTTGAAGGTGAAGCCAAGGATCAGGATGCTTGAGTCGAGAACCTGGATGCCCTTCTTGAGCATCAACTTGATGGTCTGATTGGCGACATACTCGCCCATGCCGTCGTTCATGCGACGTCCGGCAAGGATGATCTCGGGATTGTAGCCATAAGCCTGGGCGCATTGGGCGAGGTAGTATGGATCGACGCCGATGCAGTGGCCGCCCACCAAACCCGGACGGAACGGCAGGAAGTTCCACTTGGTCCCAGCGGCTTCGAGGACATCGAGCGTGTCGATGCCCATACGGCCGAAAATCTTGCTGAGCTCGTTTACGAAAGCGATGTTGATGTCGCGCTGACTGTTCTCTATGACCTTGGCTGCCTCTGCCACCTTGATGGTCGGGGCGAGGTGCGTGCCGGCTGTGATGACGCTGCCGTAAACCTCGTTGATATACTTGCCAATCTCGGGTGTGGAACCGGATGTCACCTTCTTGATATGCTCCACGGTATGCTGCTTGTCTCCCGGGTTGATGCGCTCGGGGGAGTAGCCGCCGTAGAAGTCGACATTCATCTTGAGGCCGGAGACCTTTTCCACCACGGGGATGCACTCGTCCTCTGTTACGCCTGGATATACGGTGGATTCGTAGACCACAACGTCACCCTTGCCGATGACCTTGCCCACGGTGGTGGAAGCGCCGACGAGAGGTGTCAGGTCGGGGTTGTTATGCTCATCCACGGGAGTGGGGACGGCTACCACATAGAAGTTGCAGTCCTTGATCTTCTCCATGTCCGAGGTGCAGATGAAGCCATGGTTCTTGATGGCATCCTGCAGGATGTCGTCTGCCACCTCGAGGGTTGCATCGTGGCCGGCCATCAAGGCTTCGCAACGCTTGGCATTCATGTCGAAGCCAACTGTTTCATATTTGGTTGAGAACAGGCGAGCCAGAGGCAGGCCAACGTAACCAAGGCCGATTACACAAATTTTAGTCTGTTTCATATGGATGTGTCTTTATTGTCAGTTGATTGGAGATTGGCTTTGTACCACTCGATTGCCTCATTCAATCCCCTCGCAAAGTCATACTCCGGATCATATCCCAGCATTCTCCTTGCTTTGCTGATGTCGGCATTGGAGTGTTTGATGTCGCCCTTGCGGTCGGGGCCGAACTTTGGTTCGATGTCCTTGCCGAGGGCCTTTGTCAGGTCATGGTAGATATCCAGCAGATACTCACGGCCTCCGTATGCCACGTTGAAAGCCTCGCCGCTTGCCTCGTCTGGAGCGAGACATGCCTTGAGGTTGGCCTCGATGACGTTCTCGATGTAGGTGAAGTCACGGCTCTGCCTGCCATCGCCGTTGATGGTCGGTTGCTCGTCGTTCAGAAGCATCTTGATGAACTTGGGAAGCACTGCTGCGTATGCGCCATTCGGGTCCTGACGACGGCCGAATACGTTGAAGTATCGAAGGCCTATGGTCTTCAGGCCATAATGCTTGGCATACTGCTTCGCCCACTCCTCGTCGCAACGCTTGGTCAGCGCATATGGACTCAACAGATTGCCTTCCACGCCTTCCTGCTTGGGAAGATGCGCCTCGTCACCATATACGGAGCTGGACGAAGCATAGACGAAGGTCTTTACGCCTTTCCGGCGAGCTGCTTCCATCATGTTGAGCGTGCCCTGGATGTTGTTGGCGCAGTAGAACAGCGGCATCTCGATGCTGCGGGGGACACTGCCCCAAGCTGCCTCGTTGAGGACATGATCCACGCCCTCGCAAGCCTTCAGGCACGTGTCAAGGTCCTTGATGTCGCCCTTGATGAACTCATAGTTGGGATTGCCGAGGAACAAATCGACGTTTGCCTGCTTGCCCGTGCTCAAGTCATCCAGACAACGGACTCGATACCCTAGGTTCAGGATCGCCTCACAAAGGTTGGAGCCAATGAAACCTGCTCCTCCGGTAACGAGGAAAAGAGTTCCCTCCGGGAACTGTAGATGCTTATAAGCCATTATGTTGTTGTTTATTCTTCGCCGAATTTAATTTGACAGTGCAACAGCACTATCGGATGTAAAGTTATACATTTT
>R24__coassemble_8877_pt1 | contig 3165 bp, 1 predicted proteins | sample R24__metabat2_high_PE_044 | metagenome-assembled genome bin R24 | reverse complement strand
CGCCATATTGGCTCTTATATGCTTTTGATGTTTCACCCGAGAAATTTGAGAATGTAGTATTAGTAATAGCCGTTGAAGAATCACTTGTCGACGAGTTGTCAAACTCTTCACTAAGGACAACCGTCTGCCCGTGGGCTTCTTCCACGGTAATATTTGCCGTGGCCTCTACGGTGGTGCCGTTTTCGGTGTAAGAAATCTTGGCGGTCGTTGAACCGGCGGCAGTAAGGTCAGGCGAAGTCACGATGGTGACATCGCTTGCTGACAACTCTTTCGCCGGTGCGTTAGAGTAGACGGCGGTGATGGTGCCGTCGACGGAGAATGTGGCGCCAACAGTGTACGTGCTTGTATAACCGGTCCATGACAGAGATTGAAGGGAAGGAGTGCCGTAGGTGACCTCTATTGTGGATATTCTGTTTGTGCCGCCGGCTGTAAAGGTAACGCTCATTGCAGAGCCTGTCCAAGTTTTGCTCACCAAGTTACCTCCATTCGGGGTCAATGTCACATTGTCGCCAGTAAAAACAATCTTAACAATAGGGGAGGCTGAACTGGTAAATGTGAGAGTGGCAGAAGCATACATTCTAAGGTCATATCCACTACTGGTACCATGCCAAATTCTTGTATCCGTACTGGCGCCATTTTTAACAGCGGTCATTGATATCGGGGCGAGGGTATAGGGAGTCGAGTAGGCAAGAGCGGTGCCATTGTTAGATGCCGGCAAGACAATCCCAAGCGCTTCTATACTTTCTCCCGTTGTGAAATCGTATGTCACTGTTCCATAAGCATTAGAGTCTACCGCGCCCTCTTGAGTAACTGCGATACTGAGCTGGGCCGTTGTTCCACTATTATCACTAATGAAAACCGATATTGTTCCGTTTATCGGGCTGGTCGTTGTATTTGGCGCGGCGGTGATGGTTATTGTGTTGCCCGAAGCAGATGCCACAAATGGACCTTCTTCTGTATTTGCCGAAATCAAGACCTCTCCAACATTGTCCCAATATGTGACAGTCACGGTTTCGTCGCCACCGGCGGCACCAAAGGATACTGCGCTGCGCGAGAGTGACATGTTAAGATAATGATGAACTTCGATCAAATGGCCGTTGACCACTTCCGGGGCATTATTATGAGAATTATAAAAGCCCGAGAGAACCACCTCGTCACCTTCATGAATCTGACCTTCAGCACATGGAATACGGTAAATCAAGATGGATGATCCATATTCGTCATTCAATGTAAAGTCGGCGTTATTATAAGTCGAGTTGAATGTATAGTCAGATACCCAGCCGGAAAGCTTATACTCTTGGTCCGTATCCGCTTCACCTATAAACTGAGAAATGGTAAGTGACTGAATCGTCTGAGGATTTATTACTGTCACGACACAATCCGCCGTAAAGTTGCCGTCTTCAGTGGTAACAGTAATTGTTGCCTCGCCTGACGCAACCGGAGTGACAACGCCGTCGGAGACAGTTGCAACATTTTCGTCAGAAGAAGACCAGCTCACCTGATGGTTGGTAGCATCGATTGGTGCGATTGTTGCCTCCAGCGTCTTGGTTTCTCCCAAATAGATGCGTTCAGTTGTCTTGTTAAGAGAAACTCCTGTAACGGAGATTGTTGGAGTCTCGCCGCCCTTGACAATCTTGACCTCGTCGAGGAAGAATCTGTTCTTGTTTGCCTGGGACGCCGCAAAAGTAATCTTGCACGGTGAAGCGGTGACATTATAGATAACTATCGAACAGTCGGTGAATGCCCCTTTGGCAATGTTTATTGAGGATTGGCTTACCGAAGCATTATCAACAGAAACATTAATGGTTGTAGCCTCAGTATTGGCATTCCATGCTCCGGCCTTGAAAGTAAGTGTATAATTAGTTCCAGGCGTAAGCGAAATGGAGGATGTGGTCAGTTGACCCTTTGCGCTTGAAGAGCCCAATTTCACGCAACCATCTGCAGGATAAACATTATTGTAAACCGACCAAGAGCAGTCAAAATAATCGGACGCTGTGTCTTCTTCGATCTTCGTGTTTGACGATTCGACAAAGCTACCGTCATTTCCTCCCTTACTCTCGCATTTGTCAAACGACTCATAGAACAACGCATCTACTCTCGAATCGAAGTTCTTGATGTTGAAAATCTTGTTGCGGGTTGTCGTTATCGGCTTGCGGTAGATGAATTCACCAAGCACATTTGCTGTTCTGGCATCGGTTCCGTCGTAGAGGGTGATCTTGAAGCCATCGTTCAATTCAACGCCTGTAGCGGTCGCGATGTAATGTGTTATTCCGTAAACGTAGTTGCTGCTGAAGGAATACTGTGGGAAATAATTAATTGATGATCCAGAATTCGTGGCGCTTTTTTTGATACCGTCGCTCGGGTTGACAATAATCGAAGAAGCATATAGGACGGGCTCATTGTTGTTGCCGCTCAGGACAGCCATCTTGAAGGGAATCTCCGTCTCGAATTTGAACAATGTGCTGACGTTCTTGAAGGAGAATGTCCTGCTGCCCGTATTCTCGCATACTGCCACTGCAGCTTTCTGCCTGGCGATATATTGAATGGGATAGAGATGCACATATATGTCTGCCATTGGATTTTCTGGCTCCGTGACCACGTCTGTGGAAGGGTCAAAGAAACAGGCTTCAGGATATACAGCATAGAAGTATGTTGCTGTGTTGTTCAGTTTCGTAGTTGTGAAAGTCGCCTTGGCGCCGTCATCGGTGATGTTGGCCTCTCGAAGAGTAATGACTTCATTTGTGGTACCGTCAGTCACGGCAATCTTGTCGCCGACTTCCCAAGTAACCTTTCCGTCATTGATTTGAGTCCTTGTTGCAGAAGCCTCGAGAGACGCGGTGAAAGTAATTCCGTTGCCGTTGCCGTTTACATCAACGTCATCGACGCCTTGGATGTCACATCCGGCCAAAGATGCAGCGATAATGGCTGCAAAGAGAAATTTAATGTAATTTTTCATCTTGCCCTGTCCTTTAATGTGATCAAATCTCCTCCTCATCGTATGTCTCGATGTCGCTACTTATACAGAGCAAGCTCTGCACGTGGAAATTCACTGTCTTGCATACCGGAGCGACATAGCCCACGCCCACGGTTTTGTTTGTGTTATTGATCATAATTACCCCGATTCAAGTGAACAGTGCAACAAGGGTGTAAGATTGTGAAGGCGCG
>R24__coassemble_7013_pt1 | contig 3722 bp, 3 predicted proteins | sample R24__metabat2_high_PE_044 | metagenome-assembled genome bin R24 | reverse complement strand
CCGCGCCTTCACAATCTTACACCCTTGTTGCACTGTTCACTTGAATCGGGGATAGATTAATTCCCGCCATTACAAGAAATCACATAATTTGGAGATGGCTGATTTTTGTGTTCCTATTTGTGTTGCTGCGCCCTCTGCGAGATGTTTTAACGTCAAAAGGGGATGTTGATGTAGTGACCAAAGCCGTAATGCTGATCGGCAATCATGCCTGTCAGTTGCTCTATGCTTCTGCTGGCCTTATTGCGTTCTGGGCTACAATTGTTTATTATACCCAAAAGCATGAACTCAAGACTTTTACTATTAAATTAGCATCATCTTGTTTTGGAATATACCTCTTTCAGCAATTCTTTCTTCAATTGCTTTATTATAAGACTGGTTTCCCCACCCTTGTCGGACCGTATTGGCTTCCATGGTGCGGGTTTGCAGTAGCGATAATTCTATCTTATTTTTCTTCTGACATATTGTTGAAGACAAAGGTCGGCAAATACTTAATCGGATAGTTTTGGCAGAGAGTTTAAACGGGAAAATCGTCAATGCTACCAAATGGTCAGTTTTGACCGAAGTAATGGCAAAGTTGGTGGCGCCAATATCAAGTATGGTTTTGGCGCGTCTACTTACGCCGGAGGCTTTTGGTGTTGTCGCCACCCTCAACATGATCATTGCCTTTGCTGAAATCTTTACCGACGCTGGTTTTCAGCGTTATCTCATTCAGCACGAATTTGAGGACGAGGAGGACAAAGACAAATCTACCAATGTAGCCTTTTGGTCGAATCTGATAATGAGTTTTCTCATATGGGGACTGATAGCTATCTTTTGTGAGCCATTGGCAACCCTTGTGGGAAGCCCTGGTTTGGGAATTGTATTGATTGTTGCTTGTGCCTCTATTCCCATTGCTGCCTTTTCCAGCATTCAGATGGCCTTGTTCAAACGCGATTTGGATTTCAAGACACTGTTCTGGAGGAGAATCGCCATTGTAATCGTTCCCTTGTTCGTCACCATCCCCTTGGCATTTTGGTTGCGCAGTTATTGGGCGTTGGTGATAGGCACCATTGCACAGAATCTTGTCAATGCCTTGTTGTTGACCATCAAGTCGAATTGGAGGCCAAGATTATATTATAGTTTCAAGCGCCTGAAGGATATGTTTTCTTTCTGCTCTTGGAGTATTTTTGATTCCGTGTTGGTGTGGTCTACTAGTTATCTGGACATCTTCTTTATCGGACGTGCGCTCAACGAATACTATCTTGGCATATACCGAACCTCCATTTCAACGGTAGGACAATTCACCTCGCTCATAACGGCAAGTATTTTACCCGTGGTAATGCCCGCCATCTCTCGTCTCCAAGACGACATTCCTGAAATGCGTCGTGTATTGCTGCATTTTCAAAAATATACAAGCATCCTTTTGCTTCCATTGGGTGTGGGTATCTTTGTTTTTCGAGATCTTGTAACAGCTGTGATGTTGGGCAATCAATGGACCGAAGCAGCACCCTTTATTGGGTTGTGGGGACTTATGGAGGCTGTTACCGTTATCTTTGCCCGTTTCTGTTCGTCTGTATACCCGGCGGTAGGAAAGCCTCGAGTGTCGGCTATTGTTCAGATATCTCACTTGATAGTTCTAGTCCCCGCCATCATCATATCGGGGCAATATGGTTTTCGTGCTTTGTATGTTACACGCTCGTTGGTCCGTTTTGAACTAGTAGCCGTAAATCTTGTGGCAGTATATCTGCTCATCAAACAATCACCCTGGAAGATGTTTGTCAACATTTTACCTGAAACCTTGTCGTGTTGTATTATGGCCTTGGCTGGTTGGGGGCTTTTACGCATTAATGATTCACTAGTGTGGTCGTTTGTATGGGTAGGAGTATGTATCTGTGTCTATTTTGCGACCTTGTATCTTTTTCCCGCCGACAAAGAACTCATCAAGAGTCTTGAAAATATGGCCATTTCAAAATTGCATATAAAGAAATGAACGCAGCAATCACAAGAAAACGTTTCCTCGATCCATGTAATATCTACATCATCTTGTGGGTATTGGGGCGTTTACAAGGTTTGTTTTTTCAAAGCAGTCTGCTCTCAATGTTGTTCTTCATTCCCTACGCCTTGATGACTGTCTATTACATCTATAGGGCTGTTTCATCATACAATTTGAAGGGCGCGATAAAGGCATTGTCTGTTTTCTTTGCCGTGATGGTATTATATGGAATTGCGTTGTTGATTTTTAATGATGCTCTTGGACAAGACCGGAAATCCTTTCTTATGATGCTCTTGGATTCTCTTGGCCCTGTTTTTCCATTCTATGTTTTTAGCAGACAAGGACTATTGACCGAAGAAAGAATACAAGGATGGTTTTTCGTTTTGTTGGCCATGGCAACGGTTGATTATATCAAAACCGGTCAAGACACCCTTCAAAGAGCGCTGGAAGAAGGCAAAAGTGTCGAGGAAATCACAAACAATTCAGCCTATATGATAGCGGGTTTGATTCCTATGCTCTTCGCACTAAAGAAGCGGCCTTTGCTACAATATTTATCTTTAACCTTTATTTTGTATTTTGTCATTACTGGCATGAAGCGTGGCGCTATCTTGGTTGCTGCATGTTTGTTGATATGGTTCGCATGGGTTAAACTATCCAATGCAAAGCGAGGAAAAAGAATCTTCGTAATACTTTGTTTTGCTATACTCATATGGATAGGAACCCGTTTTGTTCTGGATTTTTACGAACAAAGCGATTATTTTCAATACCGTGTGGAACAAACGATGGAAGGTTCTTCTTCCTCGCGCGACCAGGTTTATACAACATTATGGAACCATTGGATCAATAACGGCAATCCTATACAATTCCTTTTTGGCGAAGGTGCCTATCATACTGAGAATGTTACTGGTTACTTGACGGCTCATAATGATTGGCTTGAGCTTCTTATAGATTGCGGACTGATTGGGGCGTTGTTTTATTTCGTTTATTGGATTTGCTTTGTGGTAGATTGTCGACGCAGTAGATACGATACGACATTGCTTGCCATCCTTACAGCATGCTTCATATTCAACTTCTTGCGAACGTTCTTCTCCATGTCGTTCAGTGATATGCCATTTTACACTTGTATCGCGATGGGATATGGATTCGGACAATTGCCACACACACAAAAAACCTAACAAGACAGGACCAATATGAAAATACTTATTGCCGGAGATTTCGTGCCTTATAGGCGTACAGCCGTACATGTTGAAGCGGGTGATTACAGTTGCCTGGATGAGGTGAAGCCAATTGTCCAAGCGGCAGACTATGCCATAGTTAACTTTGAAAGTCCTGTGGTGACACGAGAAGCACAACCTATTGATAAGACTGGCCCTAACTTGCGCTGTACCGAACAGGCCATGGAATGCGTTTCTCAAGCTGGTTTCAATTGTGTCACACTCGCCAATAATCATTTTCGCGATTATGGACAAATTGGTGTAGAAGACACCGTTGAGGCTTGTCGGAAATACGGTTTGGATTATGTTGGAGGCGGTGCTACCCAAGAAGAGGCGAGGCGAATTATATACAAAGAGCTAGACGGACAAACACTAGCCATTATCAACATCTGCGAGAATGAGTGGTCTATTGCCACAAAAGAATATGGGGGTTCAAATCCTTTGGATGTGGTACATGTAAGCAGAGCTATAAAAGAGGCGAAAAATAATACAGATTATCTATTGCTCATTATTCATGGCGGCACGGAAATGTACAA
>R24__coassemble_6384_pt1 | contig 3992 bp, 4 predicted proteins | sample R24__metabat2_high_PE_044 | metagenome-assembled genome bin R24 | reverse complement strand
GGAAAGGCGCAAAGGCCGCGGGGTTCGGGGCAGCGCCCCGGTAACTCGCTAGGCGTCCGGCAGCAAACTTGCGACAAAAGCAAATAAAATGAAATCACAACGTACGTGCAATTATTTTGTCTATCTTTGCAGATGCAAATCAAATAATTGAGATATGAATCTTAGAGTTATCAAGAAGGACATCGATTTCCTGGTAGGCGATTTCGTAGAAGACTGCCTCCTCTTCGCTATGTGTCACCCCGACAAGAATACTGAGGATGTGGAAAAACTCATCAACGAGGCGTGCGACCTCGCCGACTACTGCTACGACAGGGTCAACCACCCTGACCGCAACAACATCAAGGCACACTTCAAGGCCATCGGCGACGACCTGGTCAACGGACTCGACGAGCTTTGCCAGAAGCTCAGCGCCCTGGCAAAGAACTGATCCTTCACAATGCCAAAATAAAAGGAGGGCAGCCCGGTCGGGCCGCCCTCCTTTCTTTCATATGTCAAAGGAAGAAAGAGGATTATTCCTCCTTCTTTCCTTCACGGTTGTCCCTGCGCGGACCGTTGCCCTGACGGCGGTTGTTGCCACCTTCACGACGGTCGTTGCCACCCTTGTTGAAACTCTTGCGCTCACCGCCATCACGGCCGGATGAGTTGCGGGGCTTGCGTACGGGCTCGACATATCCTTCCGGCTTCTCGATGAGAGCGCGGCGCGACAGGCGGAGCTTGCCGGTCTTCGCATCGATCTCGAGGAGCTTGACATCCACCTCGTCACCGACCTTGAGGATGTCCTCGACCTTTTCGGTCTTTGCCCAGTCAAGTTCGCTGATGTGAAGCAGACCCTCCTTTCCGGGGAGAATCTCGACGAATGCGCCGAATTCGAGGATGCTGACCACCTTGCCATGGTATACCTCGCCGACTTCGGGAACGGTAGTGATGGCCTTGATCTTTGCAAGAGCTGCATCCATGCCTTCCTTGTTGTCTCCGAAGATGTCCACGACGCCCACGGAAGTGCCGTCTTCGCGAGGCTCTTCGGTGATGGTGATGGTGCAACCGGTATCCTTCTGCATGCCCTGGATGGTCTCGCCGCCCTTTCCGATGATGGCGCCGATGAACTCGCTCGGGACGATGATCTGGACGATGCGGGGAACGAACGGCTTGTAGTCCTCACGAGGCTTGTCGATGACCTTCATCATCTCGCCCATTATGTGCATGCGGCCCTGACGTGCCTGCTCGAGCGCCTTTTCGAGGACGTCGTAGCTGAGGCCGTCGACCTTGATGTCCATCTGGGTCGCGGTTATGCCGTCGGCGGTACCGGTGACCTTGAAGTCCATGTCGCCGAGGTGGTCCTCGTCACCGAGGATGTCGGTGAGGATCGCATAGCGGTCATTGGGGTGGATTGCATCGGTGATCAGACCCATTGCCACACCAGCCACGGGCTTCTTGATCTTCACGCCCGCATCCATCAGCGCGAGGCATCCGCCGCAGACTGAAGCCATCGACGACGAGCCGTTGGACTCGAGGATGTCGGAGACTACGCGGACTGCGTAGGGATTCTCGGGTGCGAGGGGAACGACCGGCTTGAGTGCGCGCATCGCGAGGTTGCCATGGCCGATTTCGCGACGGCCAACACCACGCTGTGCCTTTGCTTCGCCCGTTGCGAACGGAGGGAAGTTGTAGTGGAGGACGAACTGCTGGTCATCCTGGATGAGTACCTCGTCGGTCTCCTTCATGTCAAGCTTGGTACCGAGGGTGACGGTGGCAAGAGACTGGGTTTCGCCACGGGTGAAGATTGCCGAACCATGTGCGCAAGGGAGATAGTCGACTTCGCACCAGATGGGGCGGACCTCGGCGGTCGTACGGCCGTCGAGACGGATGCCTTCGTCAAGGATGAGGTTGCGCATTGCTTCCTTCTCCTCAGCGTGGTAGTATCTTTCAACGAGAGGGGTCTTCTCTTCGAGTTCCTCTTCGGGTATGGTGGCAAGGAATTCATCCTTGATTGCAGCAAATGCATCTTCGCGCTCGTGCTTTGCGAGGGCTGCCTTTGCGGTTGCATAGCAACGGTCGTAGCATGCCTCGTGGATTGCCTTCTTGAGGTCTTCGTCCTCGACGTCGTGAGGATAGTCACGCTTGTTGACGTCGGTTCCGAGCTCATGCATGAGTTCCTTCTGGATGCGGCAGTGCTTCTTGATCTCCTCGTGTGCAAACTTGATTGCCTCGAGCATATCGTGTTCGCTGACTTCGTTCATCTCGCCTTCAACCATCATGATGTTTTCTTCGGTTGCAGCGACCATGAGTTCAAGGTCAGCTCTCTTCATTTCAGAGAATGTGGGGTTGATGACGAACTGGCCGTCGATGCGGCAGACGCGCACCTCCGAGATGGGGCCGAGGAACGGCAGGTCGCTGGTTGCGAGTGCTGCGGATGCAGCAAGACCTGCGAGTGCGTCGGGCTGGATGTCCTTCTCGGCAGAGATGAGGGTCACGTTCACAAACACCTCAAGATGGAAATCATCAGGCCAGAGAGGTCTGATGGGGCGGTCGACGAGACGTGAGATGAGCACCTCATAGTCCGACGACTTGCCTTCCCTCTTCATGAATCCGCCAGGGAAACGGCCTGCGGAATAATACTTTTCCTTGTAATCCACCTGGAGAGGCAGAAAATCAGTTCCTTCCTTTACTTCTTTTGCAGCTGTTACAGTAGCCAGGAGCATCGTTCCTCCCATTTTGACCACTACTGAACCATCGGCTTGCTTGGCAAGTTTGCCAGTCTCGATTTCTATTGTCCGACCGTCGGACAACTCGATGGTTTTCTTAATAATATTCATATCGTCTTGTTAAAATGTGTCCTAAAAAAAAAGAGGCCGCAAAAGAGCAGCGGCCTCCCTGGTTTTCCATGTGTATTACTTACGAAGGTTCAATGCCTTCACAATCTCACGGTATCTCTCGATGTCCTTTGACTTCAGATAGTCGAGGAGCTGACGACGCTTACCAACGAGGCGGAGGAGTGCGCGCTGTGTGCCATAATCCTTCTTGTTGGCCTTGAGGTGTTCAGTCAGATGAGCGATACGGTAGGAAAACAAAGCAACTTGACTCTCAGGTGAGCCGGTGTCAACATTAGACTTCCCGTATTTGCCGAAAATCTCTTGCTTCTTGTCTGGTGATAAATACTCAGCCATTGTGCAAAAAATTAATTGTTAAACATTTCCCTCTTTGGGGTCTGCAAAGGTAAGTATTATTTCCGACTCTGCAACTTTTTATTGCAAATTATCTTGAATATCGGTCATTTGCATTTCACGCGGGATCAAACGGGGTCTTTGCGACGGAGGATCGGACAACGGATTGTTGATTGTGTGGGCAAAGCTTGCTATCTTTGGACCGTGGCACGGCAGTTTGTACGGAAATGATATTTCGATTCATATATCGCAAGAGAAGGCGGCCAAAGCCGTCCGGTCCCCAGATCGAGACATGGAGGACCCAGGCGAAGGCTTATCTCCCGGTGCGTCTGGCGGAACTTGCGGAGGAACATGGATTCGAGTACAACCGTGTCTGCATCAAGAACAATCGTTCGAACTGGGGAAGTTGCTCGACGAAAGGCAACATTAACCTGAACCTTCAGTTGATGAAACTGCCTAAGGAACTGCAGGATTTCGTGATGCTGCACGAGCTCTGTCATCTAAGGCATCCCAACCATGGAGCCGAGTTCCACGCCCTCTTGAACTCACTTTGTGAAGGCAAAGAAAAAGTTTTGCGAAAAGAATTGAAACAATATCACACAATTTGATTATCTTTGCACTCCAAATCGAAACGGGAAGTGGCGCAGTTGGCTAGCGCGCTGCGTTCGGGACGCAGAGGTCGGGTGTTCGAGTCACCTCTTCCCGACAAAGGCAGGTTGCTTTGGCAACCTGCCTTTTTTGACGGAAAGAGTGCCCCCCCCTACCAGCCATGGCCCAACAAACGCGGGATGGAACACCCAGTAATACCCAAAAAGGGCCCCCCGCCCCCAA
>R24__coassemble_4776_pt1 | contig 4876 bp, 3 predicted proteins | sample R24__metabat2_high_PE_044 | metagenome-assembled genome bin R24 | reverse complement strand
GTTCCACAAAAATAATACTTTATCCTTGTTTGACACAGTTCAGTTTACATCCTCCAACACGGCGAACGTCACCGACATGTCTTACATGTTCTGCGAATGCAGCAAACTATGGAAGTTGAACTTAAGCAATTTCAACACGGCAAAAGTAACTGACATGCAACACATGTTCCACTTATGTAGTGACCTTGTTTTATTGGATCTCAGCAGTTTCAACACCGCGAACGTTGTGAATATGTATCAGATGTTCTGCCTCTGTTGCCATGGCAGCAATGACACACATCTCTATCTTGGCAGCAATTTCGTTATACCAAGTGGGACAGATACTGGTTATATGTTCTATGGTTTTGCCGCAGACATCGATGTATCTCCTCGCGTCCACATACATTGTACGGTGGCCACAAGGGACCGCATCCGTGCGATCATGGGTGACTCCGATTACTCCATGTATGATTATATTGTCATATAGTCAGTCTTCAAACCAAACTCCTTAATGGCCGGAAGGGTGCATTCTTCGGAATGCACCCTTCTTATTTGTTGGGAATCAACCGAAATTAGCTATATTTGAACTTGGTGACGTCGCTTTTGGATGACGACCCCGATTTTGACTCAATACAAATTGACACATGAGGATTCCACGACTATTTATTGCAATCTCGACGCTGCTCATCGCTTCCGCCCTACCGCAGATGACGGCAGCCCAAACAATCACGGTCACTGACACGGTCATGACCACTTATCCGTTCTCGGATCCCGATCCGGTCGCGAGGATGGGCAAGATATACCCATACTGGCATTTTCAAATGTTCTCACGGGAACCTGTCCGACAGGCGTGGAAGATGGTGGTGCTCGAGAACCAATATCTACGCGTGAAAATATTCCCGGAGATCGGCGGCAAGGTATGGTCCATCTACGACAAGACGGCAGGACGGGAGCTCGTCTACGACAATGACGCCGTCAAGTTCCGTGAGATAGCCCATAGGGGGCCATGGACCAGCGGGGGAATAGAGTTCAACCATGGTGTCATAGGCCATGCCCCATCCTGCGCAACCCCGGTGGACTGGAAGACCGAACGCAAGGGCGACGGCAGCGTCAGCTGCTACATCGGAGTCCTCGAGATGACATCCCGCAGCCGATGGACAGTTGAGATAAACCTTCCCAAAGATGCCGTTTGGTGCACCACAAGATGCATCTGGCACAACTTGAGCAACGAATGGCAGCCATACTACTCCTGGGCCAACTCCGCCGTGGAGACCAGCGACGACCTGGTCCTCATCTTCCCGGCGAACAACGCGGTCGGCCATGACGGAGAGCCCCTCGCCTATCCTTTTGACGAGAAGGCGGGAGACATTTCCATCCTGGCGAACCAGGCCTACGGCAAGGACAAATCCTACCATATGGTGGGCTCCCACAAATCCTTCTTCGGCACGTATTACCCTTCTGCCGACTGGGGCGGACTGCACTGGGCCCTGCGTGACGAGAAACTCGGCCGCAAGTATTTCACATGGGCGCAGAGCCGTCAGGGCGAGATTTGGGTTGACCTGCTGACCGACGGGCGCAGACAATATGTCGAACTCCAGAGCGGCAGGCTCTTCAACCAGAATTTCGAACGCAGCTGCAGGGAGTCGGGTTACAGGCAACTGCTCTTCACCCCGTTCGGAACCGACAGCTGGTGTGAATACTGGCTGCCCTATTCCGGAATAGGCGCGGCGGACAATGTCACGCTCGATGCCGTGACTTCCTTCGCGAACGGCCGCCTGGGAATATATCCACTGCGCGGATATGACGGTCCGCTGGCCGTTGCGGATGCCGACGGGAAGATGCTTTATGAAGACAACGTGTCGCTCACGCCCGCCAGGACATGGTCTGTCGCAATTGACGGTATTCCCGCTACGGTCAAGTTGGGCCGCAGGACCATCTGGGAGACCGGCGACGAACTGACTGAGCGCCCGCAGCGACGCAGCGAAGATTTCGATCCTTCGAGCGCCGAGGCTCTCGCTCTCATGGCGCGCGACTTCCTTGGCCTTGGAATATATGCCAAGGCCGAGATTTATGCCGACAAGGCCCTGGAGAAGGATCCGGCTCATCTCGGTGCCCTCGCAATCAAGGCTGCCACGCTCTACAGGAGCATGGATTTCCAGGGTGCGTATGAATGTTCAGGAAAGGCTCTTTCCATCGACCAATACAACTCCGAGGCCGGCTATCTTGGCGGTCTTGCCGCTGCTGCGCTCGGCAGGGACTCCGATGCGATGGACAGGTTTGAGATAGCGGCCATCGGCGACGGCGCGCTGCGCCAGTCATGCTACACCGAGCTGGCGCGCCTGCATTTCCGCAGGGGATCGGATGAGCTGGCGGCAGACTACGCGCAGAAAGCGCTCAAATGCAACGCGGACAACATCACTGCGCTGATGATACTGACAAAGACGGGCGACGCCTCGGCAACGGCCCGCATCGCCGCCATCGACCCGCTCAACCACTTTCCAGCCGCGGAGCTTCTGCTCGAAGGCAAGATGAGCCCTGCCTCATTCGCCGATACGTTCCAGGAAGAGATACCCTGGGAAGACTATCTTGAACTCGCCGTCTTCTACCACAGCCTCGGCCTGGAGCTCTCCGCTGCGGCAATTCTCGAGGCTCTCCCCGAGCAGAATGCCCTCACGGGGCTGTGGGCTGCTTATCTGAGGCAAGACACGGCTGCGGCAGAGCAGGCGGCGGATCTCCCTGTGGACTTCGTCTTCCCGTTCCGGCAGGAGTCTGCCGAGCCTCTGCAGTGGGCCGTCGGGACGCCCGGCACCGGATGGAAGCCCCTCTATCTCCTCGCCCTTCTGAAAAACCATCTTGGCCATGATGACGAGGCCATCTCTCTCACGGCGGGGCTTGACCCCGACTGGGCACCGTTCCATGCATGGCGATACACTCTTTCCAAGGATATGGCCGACCTTCGCAGAGCCTTTGAGCTTGAGCCTGACGGCTGGCGATACCGCAGGATGCTGGCGATGGCGCTCACTGACGTAGGCGAATTCGATGAGGCCATCAGCCTGCTCAAGGGCTACTACGGCTCCTGCCCCGACAACTTCATGGTTGGAGATGCCCTTATCGATGCATACATCGGTGCCGGCAGGTACAAGGATGCGGAGAAGATTGTTGACAAGATTGTCTACCTGCCATTTGAAGGTCAACGCGGCAGCCATGACAAGTATCGCGAGATCAAGCTTCATCTCGCGGCCGAGGCGTGCGACAAGGGCAACTACAGAAAGGCGCTCTCGCTCGTCGACGAGGCTGGGCTCTGGCCGGAGAGGCTCGGCGCCGGCAAGCCGTACGACGAGCTGACTGACACCTCCCGCGAGGATTGGGTGCGCGGGCAGATCATTGACCGACGCGAGGGCAAGACGCGCGAGAAACTCGCGCCGCTGATGGACAAGGCTGACACCGGAGACAAGAAACTGTTCTGACGATATGAAAAGAATTGCGATATTCCTGCTGATGCTGCTGAGCGTGTGTGCCGCGGCGCAGGATTATTCCGGCAGGCATGCCGGTCTGGACCGTACGCTCGACTGGAGCGTTGCGCCCGACATGAAGGCTCCAAGGGGCTACAAGGCGGCGTTCATCGAACACTACGGCCGCCACGGCTCTCGCTATGCCTACTCCTCGGAGTTCTACGTCACCTTCAGGAAGGCGCTCGACAAGGGTGAGGAGCTTGGCGTGCTCACGGAGTTGGGCAAGTCCATCAAGGCGGACTTCGACTCGAACTACGACAACTACATCTTGAGGACCGGGGATCTTTCGACCATCGGTTTCTCCCAACTGGAGGCCATCGGCGAAGGGCTGGCGAAGGCGTGCCCCTCGGCTTTGTGCAAAGGTGCCAGGGTATATGCCGGAGCTTCCGCCTCCACCCGCAGCATCATGAGCATGTCTGCATTCTGCGTGGGGCTCTCCAAGGTCGCGCCCGGGCTTGACATTCTTGAGGAACAGGGCAAGATCACTCTGGACGCCACCAACCCGCGCGACCGCAACAATCCCTACCGGCTGCAGCGCGAAGAGCCGGCTTTTCCCTTCACCGAAAGCCTGGATGACTTCCAGGAGCGCAAGCTGCCCTGCCGGACGGTGCTCCAGCGCCTCTTCACCGATGTGGATGCGGTGTTCAAGGAGAGCCCTGTCAGCCCCGAGCTCACCGTCCGCAACATGTATGTGCTGGCTGTCGGCATGAACAGCATTCCCGTGGGTGAGCGCACCGACTTCAGCGGCATGTTCACTCAAGAGGAGCTCGAGCTGATGTGGGAGGTGGACAACTACCAGCGCTTCGGCGAATATTTCAGCTATGTCCCTCGCATTGCGCCCGTCGCTCTTGACATGATACGCGATGCCGACGCCAGGCTTGCCAACGGCGAACGCGGACTTACGGCCCGTTTCGGCCATGACCACGTGATGATGCCTCTGCTGTGCATGTTCGGCTTCAACGAATACCGTGACCAGCCCACGTCGCCCGACGACGTCGCCCGCGTCTTCCAGACCTGGGACAGCCCGATGGCGACCAACCTGCTACTGGTCTTCTACACTCCCAAGAAAGCTGGCAAGCCCGTCCTGGTGAGAGTTCTCCAGAACTGGCAGGAGGTCTCCTTCGGCCCCGAACTCGGCGATGGTCCCTTCTACGAATGGACTCTCCTCAAGACCTACCTGCGTGACAGGGTCGGAAGGTACCCGGTCGTTGGCGAGTGAGAGGGCTTCGCGGCGGCGGGGGCCCGGCGGCTTCGCTGCGGCAGCGGCTTCGCTGCGGCTTCGCTGCGGCTGCGGCTTCGCTGCGGCTTCGCAGCGGCTTCGCGGCGGCTGCGCTGCGGCAGCGGCTGCCTCTTCGAGGACTCCGCTCACTTCGTTCGCTCCGGCC
>R24__coassemble_3708_pt1 | contig 5841 bp, 4 predicted proteins | sample R24__metabat2_high_PE_044 | metagenome-assembled genome bin R24 | reverse complement strand
CTTATAGACGATAGTATATGAGGCACAAGAATTTCGGAGCGGAGGCACAGCTGCCTCCGTTCCATTCTTCCGAAGCTGAACAAGGCAACTCCATCAGGCAGATAATGGAGCACGTTGATAGCCGGAATGAACTCAGTCAGGAAGTTCAAACCCTTCAATCCATAATTGAGACCTTGAAAGAAGTATCTGAAAAGATTGATAAGGATAAGGCTGGGCTCAGGGTAGTGGTTGATGTTATGGACCAGGTGCATGCAATGCTCTCCTGCGAAACAGAAGGGCTGTTCGACCTTCAAAAGCAAGTCAGGAGGCAGGTCGTAGAAATGTGCCAGAAATCCGTTCCTCTTTCTCTTCCGGATGATGTCGGGGCCAAACTCAATACAATCTGCCAGAACGCCCTCAATGAAACAAGCCAAAAGATGAAAGAGATACAGGCCGAATACCTTCGCGCCATTCAGAAACACAACGAAAAGTTCCTGGCCGACCTAAACAATAGCAAAGGTGTATGGCTTTCCAAGAAAGTCTTCTGGTGGTCCGCCGGAATTGCCTATGTGTTGTCGTTGTTAGGGGTGATTGCGATTGGGCTATCTATTACCTGATCAGCTTTGTTGGATTCGTAGACTTTCAATGTGACTACAAGGAAATAGTAATATGTTGTGATTCTTGGAAATGTTATGACATTTTGAACTAAAGAATGAATGGAAATTGCTAATTTTGTCAATTATAGGCATATTATCTCAAATCATTTGCATATGGATTCCAATAAAGGCTATGTATATATTCTTACCAATCCGTCATTCCGTGAGGATTGGGTAAAAATAGGTAAAAGCTCAAGACCCGTCGATGTGCGTTCAAAAGAGCTGGACAACACGGCTGTCCCGCTTCCTTTTGAGATATATGCAACCTTGCAGACTAGCAAATATGATAAGGTTGAGAAGCAGATTCACAAGCAGATTGACCGATTGACAGATTTGAGGATCCGCCAGAATCGTGAATTCTTCAATATCGCTCCGGCTGTAGCGTTGGATATTATGCGCGATATTGCCGACTTGCTGGATGATGCCGAATTGGCGATTTATATTGATGGCAAACCGGTTGTGTCCAAAAGTAAGGAAGAAGATAAGGCTATCAAGAACAATGAGTCAGAAAAGCAAAAGCGCACGGCCAAGCCTCCTTTCAAATTCCACATGGCCGGTATTAACATTGGTGAAACTATCGTTTTTGACGAGTTGAGCCTGCCTGTGAAAGTGGCTACAGATGATAAGATAGAATATGATGGCAGGCTTTACAGCCTTTCCGCTTTCACGGGAACGTATCTTCCTGTTGAGAAACAGAATACGTCAGGGGCATATCAGGGGCCGAAGTATTTCAGCTATAAAGGGAAAGTGCTTTCGGATTTGAGAAACGAACTTGAAAAAGAATAAGGTATGACAGCACAAAGTGAACAGGCTCTTGAGAATGGGCTGATCGCCACCCTCCAGGACATGAGTTATGAGTATGTCCAACTTAAAGAGGAGACCAACCTATATGCTAATTTCAAGAAGCAGCTCGAAAAGCATAACGCAAAGGCCCTGAATGATGCCGGCAAAACTGAATTCACGGACAAAGAGTTCGAGAAAATCTGCATCTACCTTGAAGGCGGTACACTGTTCGAGAAATCGAAGAAGCTTCGTGATCTGTATCCTCTTGAGACGGAGGATGGAAACAGAATTTGGGTGGAGTTCCTTAATAAGAATCACTGGTGCCAGAACGAATTTCAGGTTTCTAATCAGATTACTGTGGAAGGTCGCAAGACCTGCCGGTATGACGTGACGATTCTCATCAACGGTCTTCCTCTTGTTCAGATTGAATTGAAGAAACGTGGGATAGAGTTGAAGCAGGCTTATAATCAGATCCAGCGCTATCACAAAACTTCATTCCGTGGCTTATTTGACTACATCCAGATTTTCGTCATCTCCAATGGCGTTAACACACGGTACTTTGCTAACAATCCTAACTGCGGATTCAAGTTCACTTTTAACTGGACCCTTAAGAACAATGAGCCAGTTAACGATCTGAGCATATTCGCTGCTGATTTCCTGGATAAATGCACTTTGGGCAAGATGATAAGCAAATATATCGTCCTGCACGAAGGCGAGAAATGCCTGATGGTGCTGCGCCCTTACCAGTATTATGCTGTGGAGGAAATTCTTGACAGGGTTCAGAATACAAACAAGAACGGTTATATCTGGCACACTACTGGTGCCGGCAAGACGCTGACATCATTCAAGGCGGCACAACTTGTCTCTGAATTTGACGGCATAGACAAAGTGCTGTTCGTTGTGGATCGTCACGATCTTGACACTCAGACTCAAGCAGAATACGAGGCTTTCGAGCCAGGGGCTGTGGATGGAACGGAAGACACATTCGAACTTATCAAACGCCTCAATTCTGATAAGAAAATCATACTCACAACTATTCAGAAGCTCAACACTGCTGTCAAGAAGGATTTCTACAGCAAGCGCATTGAAGGTATCCGGGACAAGAAGGTGGTGATGATATTCGATGAATGTCACCGCAGCCATTTCGGAGAGTGCCATAACAATATCGTCAGGTTCTTCAGGAATCTACAGATATTCGGCTTCACCGGAACGCCTATCTTCGTAGAGAATGCAAAACAGGATATCACGACACATGATGTGTTTGGCGATTGCCTGCACAAATACATGATAAAGGATGCCATTGCCGATGAAAACGTTCTCGGATTTCTTGTAGAGTATTATAAAGGCAAACTGGAAGCTAATGAAATGAGCGAAGTCAGGATGAGGGAGATAGCACAATTCATCTTGAACAACTTTGACAAATCAACGTATGCCGGTGAATTCAATGCGCTGTTTGCTGTCCAGTCCGTTCCTATGCTGCTGAAATACTATAAGATTTTCAAGGGGTTGAACCCGAAAATCAAGATAGCAGCCATATTTACATATGCTCCAAACAGCAGCCAGGATGATGCGAAAACCGGAATGAATCAGGGATTCGAGACAGGCAAGGTGGACGCTGATGAATTACAGGAAATAATGGATGACTACAATAGGAATTTTGGTACGTCATTCACTACTGACAATTTCCAGAACTATTATGATGACATCAATGAGAGAATGAAGAAGCGCAAGGCTGGGATGGAGCCTATCGACCTCCTCCTTGTCGTTGGAATGTTCCTCACAGGATTTGATGCCAAGAAGTTGAACACCCTATATGTTGATAAGAATCTGGAGTACCATGGGCTACTCCAAGCCTTCAGTCGCACCAACAGAATATTGAACGAAAAGAAACGGTTCGGAAAGATTCTTTGCTTCCGTGATTTGAAGGAAAGGGTTGATGAGTCAATCAAACTATTTAGTGACAATCAACCGAACGAAACGATTGTCCGGGCTCCATATAAGGAAGTCAAGAAGGAGTTCAATGAAATGTCAATGGACTTCATTGAGAAGTACCCAACAATGCAGGTGGTGGATTCCTTGAAGAGCGAATACGACAAGAAGAAGTTCCTGCTTGCATTCCGCGATATCATTAAGAAACGCGCGGAGATTCAGATATATGAAGATTTTGAGGCAGATGATCCTGGACTAGTGCTTTCTGAACAGGATTTCAATGATTATCGTTCCAAGTATCTGGATATGACAGTTGGCTTCATCGATGCCCCTAAAGATGAAACCGGAATGCTGATGGAGCCGGGTCCGGAAGAAGAGTACGGCGGTCACAGCATCGATGACATAGATTTCTGCCTGGAATTGCTACATAGTGATGTTGTCAATGTCGCGTATATCCTTGCCCTGATTAGCGACCTTAATCCTTCTGACGAAAACTATGAGAAGAAACGTCAGGAGATTCTTGATACGATGATAAAGGATGCTGCGATGCGCAAAAAGACTATGCTCATTGACAACTTCATCAAGCAGAACGTGGATTCCGACAAGGAAGGATTCGAACGCGCGAAGGCAGATGGTACGATGGATCTTGAGGCCCGCCTGCAGGAATTTATCCTGAAGAAAAAGAATGAGGCAGTACACAAGCTAGCCGAGAGCGAGGAGATAGATGAAGATGCTCTGTGCAAGTTCATCTCTGAATATGACTACCTCGGTAGAGAAAAACCGGAAATCATTCAGGAGGCTGTCAGGAAAAAGAAGATGGGCCTGATGATGCGCTCGGCAACAGTGAAGCGCGTTCTGGAGAAATTACGTGATATAATTGAACTGTTTAACTGGGAATAAAGAAGATTATTCGATATGAGCGAAGTATTACAGCAGAAACTGCGCTCCCAACTCTGGGAAGTGGCCAATAAACTGAGAGGCAATATGACCGCCGGTGACTTTATGTATTTCACCCTCGGATTCATTTTCTACAAGTACCTCTCGGAGAAGATTGAACTTTATATCGACGACCAGCTCAGCGAGGACGGGGTGACATACAAGCAGGCCTGGGCCAGCAATGATGATGACCTGAAGGCCGAAATCAAGAACATCTGCATCGAGGAGCTGGGCTATTTTATCGAACCGGAGTTCCTGTATTCTTCAATTATCGAGAGTATAGGCAAGAAAGAGAACATTCTGCCGCAGTTGGAACGCAGCCTCAAGAAAATCGAGGACAGCACTATCGGCCAGGAAAGCGGCGATGACTTTGGCGGGCTCTTCTCCGACATCGACCTTGCTTCACCGAAACTCGGCAAGACCGCTGATGACAAGAACAAACTCATCAGCGATGTGCTGGTAGCTCTCGACGGAATAGATTTCGGCCTTAACGAAGCCAGCGACATCGATATACTGGGTGATGCATACGAGTATATGATCGGCCAGTTCGCTGCCGGTGCAGGAAAGAAGGCCGGCGAATTCTATACTCCTCAAGAAGTCAGCCGCATTCTTGCTGAAATCGTCACGACCGGCAAGACCAGGCTCCGCACCGTCTATGACCCGACCTGCGGTTCTGGTTCTCTGCTTCTTCAGACACAGAAACTAGGAAAGGCGGACGCCATCTACGGGCAGGAAAAAATCAACACCACCTACAACCTCTGCCGAATGAATATGCTGCTGCACGGAGTCAAGTACAAGGACTTCAACATCCAGAACGGCGATACCCTTGAAGCAGATGCTTTCGGAGACAGGCAGTTTGACGCAGTGGTCGCAAATCCGCCTTTCTCGGCCATATGGTCTGCAAGCGACAAGTTCAACAACGATGACCGCTTCAGCAAAGCCGGCGTTCTCGCTCCGAAATCCAAGGCCGACTATGCGTTTATCCTGCATATGATTTATCACCTCAATGACGGTGGCACAATGGCCTGCGTTGCTCCCCACGGAGTTCTTTTCCGTGGAGCAGCCGAAGGCAAGATCCGTCAGTTCCTCATTGAGAAGAAGAACTACATTGACGCGATAATCGGACTTCCGGCCAACATCTTCTATGGTACCAGCATTCCGACCTGTATCCTCGTGATGAAGAAATGCCGCAAGGAAAGCGACAACATCCTCCTTATAGATGCCAGCAAGGAGTTTGAGAAGGTCAAGACCCAAAACAAACTGCGTCCGGAGCATATTCAGAAGATAATCGACACCTATCGCAACCGCACCGAGATTGAGAAATACAGCCACTGCGCCTCGCTCCAGGAAATCAAGGACAACGATTACAACCTCAACATCCCGCGCTACGTTGACACATTCGAAGAGGAGGAGGAAATCGACATCAAGGCTGTAATGGCCGAAATCAAGAGCCTTGAAGCAAAGCGCGCTGAACTTGATGCTCAGATAGACGTGTATCTCAAAGAACTTGGAATCATTGACTAATCTGGAATCCCTATGGCAAACAATAACAAACATA
>R24__coassemble_2519_pt1 | contig 7909 bp, 8 predicted proteins | sample R24__metabat2_high_PE_044 | metagenome-assembled genome bin R24 | reverse complement strand
GAATGAGTTTAAATACAAGATTTGCAAGAATGAGAAGGCTTTGCGCAAAGCACTGAAATATGTCCGTCACGAGACAGACTTCGTGCTGCAACAATATATTCCCAAAGAAAGCGTTGCCTTGGTTTATGGAGCGCGTATGACAAATGGGGTTGTAATAATAGCGGGTACTTTACTGAAAGATCGCTTTGCTGCCTGTGGTGACGGAACACATGGAAGATTGACAAATCAAAAAATAGAAGGCATTGAAGAAGAACAAATCAAATCCTTCTTGGATGAAATCGACTATTGCGGTCTCTTTAGTGTAGAGTATGGCTTATATGAGAACAAGGCATATTTCTTTGAAGTGAATTTGCGTAACGATGGTACTTCGCATTTCTTTTATCAAGTCGGGGCAAATATTCCATTGGCTTGGGTATATGATATGACCGGCGAGAAAAACGAATATGTTCCCACAATTGTTCAGCACGATGCCTATTACATAGACGAAGTGTTTGATGTTGCCAATGTGTGGAATGGCACTGTCAAACGTCGCGAATGGAAAAAACAAGCTGCTGAGGCCACTGTTTTCAAGTATTACGACAAAAACGATGTTGCCCCATATGAAAGCATGAAACGCAATAGGCTGAAGAAGATAATGACGGATGCCCTGCTGAAAAAGTATCGCATCTATGTGGTGTATCTTATGGATAGGTTCACGAAATGAGTGCAACACGTATTGCCTTAATGTACCACGACATCGTCACTAAAGACGACAAGTCGAGTGGGTTCCAGAACGAGAGCGCTTTTCAATATAAGGTGCTGGATACGGCCTTCGAAGAACAGGTCAAGGCGCTTGAAGGGAAGGATGTCGAGTTTACCTTTGATGATGGTGGCGTGTCGTTCCTTACCACGGCTGCATCCATTCTTGAAAAGTATGGAAGAAGAGGAGTGTTCTTTATCATCACCAAGTTTATTGGAACGCCAGGTTTCCTTTCGGCCGAACAAGTCAAGGAATTGGCGGCTCGTGGTCATCAGGTGGGCAGCCATTCGCACTCCCATCCTGAGGATATGACAAGACTGGGCGAAGAAGAAATCAAGCAAGAATGGACAACTTCCACATCTCTATTGAAGAACCTTGTGGGTGAACAGGTGTTAGCTTCCATTCCCAATGGTTTCCGCTCGAAGACGGTAGTGAGATACGCTCAAGAATGTGGCATCAAATGTCTCTATTCTTCAGATCCTTCTGACAAGGAACAGACCGAAAACGGCATGGCCCTGCGTGGCAGATATGTGGTGCATGAAGGCATGTGTGCCCAAGAGGTCTACAACATCGTCTGCAAGAAAAGTGTGAGACGCAAGCTGGCCATCAGGTGGTCCATGTTGGGCATTGCGAAGTTTATCCTTGGCCCTTCGTATAACACAATCAAGTTAAAGCTACTGAAACATTAACCCCCCATGCTTTCCGTCATTTGTCCCATCTACAATGAGGAGAAATATATCGCCAAGTGCATAGAGAGCATCATGGCGCAGGATTATCCGAAGGATGACCTGGAGGTGCTGTTTGTGGATGGCATGAGCACCGACCGCACGCGCGAGATCATCGCCTCCTACTTGCTACAATGCCCGTACCTGCGTGTGCTGGATAACGAGCACAAGATTGTGCCTTATGCCATGAACAAGGGCATAAGCGAGGCCAAGGGCGACATCATCATGCGTATCGATGCCCACGCGACCTATGCCACCAACTACTTCTCGGCCATAACGGCTCGCCTCAAGGAGTATGACGCCGAGAATGTGGGCTGCGTGTGCCGCACCGACGTGCTCAACAAGACACCCAAGACGCTTGCCATCCGCGAGGTGCTCAGCAACAAGTTTGGCGTGGGCAACTCGGCCTTCCGCACGGGCATAGATGGCGTCAAGGAGGTGGATACGGTCCCATTCGGCTGCTGGCCACGACGCGTGTTCGAGAAATATGGACTCTACAACACCAAGCTGGTGCGCAACCAGGACATTGAGCTGAGCAAGCGCATCGTCAATGGGGGAGGGAAGATCATCATCATCCCGGATACCTACTGCACCTACATGGCGCGCGAGACCTTCAAGGGCCTGGCCAAAAACAACTACGGCAACGGCAAGTGGAACATGCTCACGGTGTGGTATACCCACAACATGAAGTCGCTCTCGCTCCGCCATTTCATCCCGCTCCTCTTCGTGCTGGGCCTCATCGTCCCCACCTTGGTGGGGCTGTTCTGGCATCCCGCCTTGTGGCTCTCCGCATTCGTGCTGGTCGTCTACCTGCTCGCCCTCTGCGCCGTAAGCGCCCGCCTCGCGAAGCAGAAGCACCTCAACTTCTTCTACCTCCTGTGGAGCTTCATCACCCTGCATTGCAGCTATGGCTGGGGTTCGTTGATGGGAATTTTGTCGCTGCCTTTTACCAAAAGGTAGTATGGTGATAGAGTATTATTAATTATGGCGATATCTTCAACAACAGACGTACTCTTTAAGCTGCTTCGCATTGCTACGGGCGTAGACTCGGATTATTCACTTCCTTCAATTGTGAATTGGGGAGAGGTGATAAATTTGTCTTGTACGCATGGTGTTGGCGCGATAGCAGTTGATGGGCTGCAACGAATCTACGATAGTTTGGCGTTTGGGGGGAATGGTCAGGGATTAAGTGCGGATGATAATAAGTGGTCAGCTCTGGATGATCTTGATTCCCCTCAAATAGAAGAAGACAAATATGGCTGGTTCCACTGCACCTTCCAATCTGAGGCTGATTATGAGCAGCATGTTGCCGCCATTGGTCAGTTGGCGTCTCTATATTCTGAGAAGAACCTTCGTATGTTGCTTCTGAAAGGGTATGGCCTTTCGTTGAATTATCCGATTCCTGCGCATCGGTCTTCGGGAGATATTGATGTCTATATGTTTGGTGATGGTTCTGATGCTGATAAATGGCTTCATTTGGCAAAAGGGATAGAACCTAAGCAAAACGAGGATAAGCATAGCTCTTTCAAGTTTAATGGAGTTTCGGTTGAGAACCATGCCTGTTTGGTGAATGATACGGTTTTCCCAGCTTTGAGGGAATTGAATGAAGCGCTGGAGAAGGAATCAGCACTGAGCTCAGCGGTTGAGGTCAATGGTGCGACGGTATATATTCCTTCAGTGACATTCAATGCTCTGTTTTTGCCTTATCACTGTGCGGGTCATTTTGCCCATGGAGAAGCATCTTTGAGACAATTGTGTGACTGGGCCTGTTTCGTGCAGAAATATGGCGGCGAGATAGATTGGAATCGTGTTCGATCCGTGGTTGAGCATGTCGGATACTTCAGTTTCTTCTGTTGCCTGAACAGTATAGTCAAGAACTATCTTGGCGTTCCCTCGTCGTGTTTGCCTGATTGGCCCTGTGATGTGGATCTTGCGGAAAAGGTTGTGAATGATATTGTAAGTCCTCGCAGGGAGAGAAAAAGTCTATTTGGGAAAGTCATTCGTTTCTTTTCTTCCCGATGGAAATACCGCATGGTGTATCGTGACAATATGTTTCTAACCGCAGTCCGATTGGCAAAATCATATTTGCGGCTCAAGAATGACAGGGCAGTAAGTATTTGGGAGAAATAGAATATGGCGCTGAAATGGATTTTCGACCGTGTGGTCGCTTTCATAGGTATGATATGCCTCTGCTGGCTGTTTCTGATAGTGGCTGTCCTCATCAAGGTGAAGACGCCCGGACCTGTGCTCTTTGTGCAGAAGAGGGTAGGACGTAATGGCAAACTCATCAAAGTACATAAGTTCCGCTCCATGCGAGTTCGTAGGGAGGATGAAGCGTTTACGGGAGTAGCCGCGGCTGAGGCCTCGCGCATTACTCCGCTCGGCGAAAAACTGCGTAAGTACAAGTTGGATGAACTGCCTGAGTTATGGGATGTGTTCATTGGCTCTATGAGTTTTGTCGGCCCACGTCCTGATGTGCCTGGATATGCTGACAAGTTGGAAGGGGAGGACAGGGAGATACTGAAGCTTCGCCCAGGTATCACCGGCCCTGCTTCGCTGAAGTATCGCAACGAAGAAGAACTGTTGGCTACGGTGGAAGATCCCATTAAGTACAACGATGAGGTGATTTATCCGGATAAGGTCCGGTTGAATCTGTACTATCTTAAGCATTACAGCTTCTGGGTGGATATCAAGATGATATTTGCCACGGTACTTGGGAGGAAGATTCAGTACGCTGGTGAAGAGATATAGAATGTGAGGGCGTATCAACGGATAGCCTAGGCAGATGTGAAACTTGAACGGTTGACGAGGGACATTTCAGGAAAATAACCAAATAAGGAATCAAGGTTTAGTCTTAATATGAGTGATCGCAAAACAATCTACCTCTGTCTCGCGCACATGAGCGAGGGGGGGCTTGAGCAGAAGTATGTAAAGGAAGCCTTCGACACCAACTGGGTTGTTCCCCTGGGGCCGAATGTGAACGCATTCGAGGCGGAGCTGGAGACGTTTGTGGGGCAGGACAAGAAGGTTGTTGCACTTAGCGCGGGCACCGCGGCTGTGCATCTGGCTCTGCTTGCTTGCGGTGTTGGCCCTGGCGATGAGGTGTGCGTGCAGAGCTTCACCTTCTGCGCTTCGTCCCACCCGATCACATACCTCGGCGCGACGCCGGTGTTCATCGACTCCGAGCCCGAGTCCTGGAACATGGACCCGGAACTCCTTGAGCAGGCGATTCTCGACCGCAAGGCCAAGACCGGCAAGTACCCCAAGGCAATCGTCCCTGTCGCCCTCTACGGCATGCCATATCAGATTGACAAGATCATGGCCATTGCCGACAAATACGGCATCCCGGTGGTGGAGGACGCTGCAGAAGGCTTCGGCTCGAAGTTCGACGGCCGTTTGCTCGGCACCTTTGGCAAGTATGGCGTGCTTTCGTTCAACGGCAACAAGATGATCACGACCTCCGGCGGCGGTGCGCTCATCTGCTCCAGCCGGGAGGATGCCAATACCGTGATGTGGTACGCCACGCAGGCGCGCGATGCATATCCGTATTACCAGCATACCGCTGTCGGCTACAACTACCGCATGTCCAATATCTGCGCTGGCATCGGCCGCGGCCAGATGTCAGTCGCGGATGCGCACATTGCGCATCACCAACATGTGCAGAAGCTCTATGAAGAACTTCTCGCTGATGTCCCGGGCGTGACTGTGCACTCTCAGCCGGCGGATCTGCGATATGACAGCAATTACTGGCTCTGCACGATCTGCCTCGAACCCTCGCTGAAGGTCAAAGGCCAGGAGAATGCCTACAAGGAGGTCATAAAGACCGCCGTGGGCGGAGCCGCTGGCGTCATCAACATGGTCGACAGCCCGACCACCGATTGCCAGCCCAATGACAACGTGGAGGCTCTGCGCGTCTTCATGCTTGGCAAGCACATCGAGGCCCGTCCAGTCTGGAAGCCGATGCACAAGCAGCCCGTGTATGCCGGTGCTCCTGCTTACCTGAACGGCGTCTCCGAAGCCATCTTCAAGGTAGGCGTCTGCCTTCCCGCAGGACCGTACGTCACGGACGATGATGTGAAGTATATCGTGGCGAGCATCAAGGAAGCGATTGAAAAGTAGTCTCACAATGCCCTCGGAAAAGCACTGGTATCTGGCCGTGGTAAAGCCGAACTTGGAAAGGAAGCTTGCGAAGGATGTCTTGAAGTTCGACTGCGAGGCTTTTGTACCCTTGCGGAAGACCGTTGCCATGGACGGCGACAAGGCGACCATCCGGTATTCCGTCATAAATCCCGGCTTTCTCTACGTCCGCGCCACCGAAGAAGCACGCCAGTTCATACTGCGCTCATTCGCGGCAATCTATCGCTTCCTTCCCAACGGCCGCGGCGGCGCCGCCATCATTCCCGACTCCGAAATCGACGACCTGCGCCGCACCGTCGACGCCAGCAACGCAAGCAACGCCGGCAACGAGGTATAGAATAGAAAATTGTCAGCCCATTGTCGCACGATGGGCCAATTCCACAAACAAGCGTGGCGGAAAATGCATTTTTCCGCCATGTTTTTTTTTGACATGTATCATACTGTAATGATCGAGAGTCAATTTTTGCCTTGCTTGCATCTTGTTGGTGGTCAAATGTGGGCAAATAGATGTTTCTACGATATTTTTTAAAGAAAACGTTTGGATGTTTCAGTTTATTTTGTTTAAATTTGTAAGCGAACGTAAAACATTAGTATCATGGAACATACGCAAAAGCCTTATTATCTCGCTCCTACGGTCAAGTTCCACGCTTTGAGGGTGAAACATGCCATATTGAACACCTCAATAACTGCTGATGGTGACATTCCGGATGCAACTCACATGGATGGTGGTCCATGGGAGTAAATAAAAGGAGGAATGCCGCTATGAATAAGTTCTATTTGTTTTTTCTTGCTGCAGCATTGATGGCTCTTGCCGGCTGCCAGAATGAGTTGTCCTCTGATCCCCCTGTTGCCAAGGTAATCTACGGAAAGGTAGCCCCGTTCAACACTGGCGTGACTACCAAAATGACAGTCACCGACGGAAATGCTCTTGCCAGCACCACGCCGGGAACGACTGTCTCCTTTCAATGGGAACTCGGGGATGCTGTCGTGGTCTCTTACTTTGAAGAAAATGGAGACTCCAAAAATGCCAAGTATGTCTGTACGAACCCGGCAGAGGGTCGGTTTGAACTGGATGAAGAGCACAGTGACGAGATTGCGGAAGGTGCGCCGTGTATCGTGACTTACCCTTTCTCAAGAGTTGAATCGTGCTTGCAAGGAGTTTTTGCCTGCCTCGAGACGTACGTTCCCGGCAATGTTACTAAAGAGCATATGGTTTACACCAGTGATTTGTCATATGAATATGGGGCTGACAGTTTCACATTGGACGCCCATATGCCTGTTGTTCATCTGCAAATGACCGGCAATGCCTTGGTCGGTAAAATAAAATACTATGAAAGGGTATACGGACAACAACTTCCCGATCCTGATGACGAATGGTATACGCTGCAAACAATTCCAGGTGGCGTGCAACTCTCGGATGTACCGCAACACTTTTATGTTTCCACAGTATCAGTCACTGACCGTGGATTCTTCATAGAGATTTATGATACAGAAGATAATCTGCTCAAGTCGCTAAAGACTTCCACGGACCTTGCCGCTGCAGACAACAAAATCGTTGACATGCCTGTCATTACTGACGTGAATGCCCTGTCCGGCAACTGATCCAGTAGTCATTGCGCATCTTCCACCTGCTGGACGAAGTGATCATCCGCATATGAAATGAGCCTCATTGAGGCTCATTTTGCATCATATGCATCCCTCACTGCGCACGGCGCGCGAGGGGTACCGCCTGTAGCGCTCAATTAGGTGCCGCCCGTCGGCGTCAGGCTGGCACCATCTCGAGCATCGATCCCTCTCCGCAGCAGTTAATTTAAAATGGGTCCTGCGACCATGGCCTGGAGGCATCTGTGACGCGGGCCTCCGGGACCTGCGGCCTTAATTTGGCCCTCGGGTCCCGCGACATGCCCTTCTACGCATCTCTGACGCCACATCCCGGGACCCGGAAATAATTAACTCCGAGACGGCAGTTCGTATCTGTCCCGATACGGCGCTGGGAGGCTTCGGGCAAGGCCAGATGCCGAAGCATGCGCGGTGGCGTAGCGGTCGGACAGCGGCCTGCCTCTGAGAGGCGTTTCCACCCCCGGAATCGTATAGGGGGCGGGGCCCGACGGCAGCAAGTTATCGCAAAGCGATGACGCAGATGACGTTGGGAGGGGCCGGAGCGAACGAAGTGAGCGGAGTCCTCGAAGAGGCAGCCGCTGCCGCAGCGAAGCCGCAGCGCTTCCAGGCAAGCACCATCTCGAGCATCGATCTCTCTCCGCAGCAGTTAATTTAAAATGGGTCCTGCGACCATGGCCTGGAGGCATCT
>R24__coassemble_2157_pt1 | contig 8964 bp, 10 predicted proteins | sample R24__metabat2_high_PE_044 | metagenome-assembled genome bin R24 | reverse complement strand
GTTCCACAAAAATAATACTTTATCCTTGTTTGACACAGTTCAGTTTACATCCTCCTCCCGCCTGCCGACATGGTCAGCGTATTGCTGTTCTTTGACCATTCGACATCAGCATAAGGTGCGAAGTTCAATGCCCATTCTCCTTTGCCGGTGGTGTTCTCTATTCCGAGACTTCTTGAGAATATCTCATTGTTTTCCTGGTCTATCTGAAGACCGAACACAACCTTTGTCTTTTCCTTCTCATATTGGGCCAGAAGGCGTTCTCTGAACAACAGATCTTTGTTGTTAGAGAATGACGAATAATAGTCGTTGATAGACCTGTCGGCGCCATTGAATGCAGCCTTGTCATCTGTCTGGGTGATATAACAGGCTGTAAATCTCGTTTGCAAAGCCCAGTGGTCCCCGAATGGTTCCACATAGGAAAGGACACCTTCAGTTGCCAGATAGTTCGTTTTTTTGTCGTACAGCAGATTCCTTGTCTCGGATGATGAACCAAAAGCTGTTTCTGAATAATCTGTACTGCTTCCTCCTTTGTCCCTATATGAGAAACTTCCGCCGAACGTCAAACTTCGTCTGGCCTTTCCAAGATTCTTGATGCCGAGGTTCCAGTTTGTCCTGGTATTGAAGACATTGGTGTGAGAGGCAGACAAAGAGTTACTGCTGTTCAACACATTCCCATCACGTTGTGTGATGGAATTCTTTGACTCATTTCTATCCTTTACGGCATAGGAGAATGTAGGATTTATAGTAAACAGATATTTATCGGTTTTCTTGTTCTTGATGTAGAAAGTGCTGCTTACTCTGTTGTCCTTACCGAAACCTTGATACCCTCCATCAGAATTGATATCAATACCGTCCGGCTGGAAAGAAGTACGAGCGGATTTCTCCCGGGCATCCTTTTGACTGAAAGTATAGGCGACATTGACGCTGGTCTCCATACCTTTGATTCGTTCGGTATTGTAATTGGCGCCAGCCTGTGCCGAGGTTGTCAATCCCTCGCGTTCAGCAAACTCGTCGACTTCATCCGTGGCAGAGTAATAAATCAGGGTTCCACTGCCGGGTTCATTGGCGTTCTTCCCATTGGCGATGAGAGTGATCTGGTCGAGTTCGTTGTAAACGGAAGCCATCGCGTTGGCGTTGAAAAGAGCCTTGGATGCTCCGGACATCTCATTCTGGGCTTTTTCATGAATCGATGCACCTCCGCTTAACTGTGCATTGCCGAACCACCCTTTCTTATATTGTTCTTTCAACTCCAGGTCCATCACTTTCTCCTTCTCATCCTTCGTGCCGACTCCCGTGAACTCTGCTTCATCCTTTTTCTTGTCAACGACTTTGATTTTCTCCACGACTTTTGCCGGCAGATTTTTTACGGCCATAGCCGGGTCATTGAAGAAGAATGTCTTTCCTCCAATTGTGATTTTGTCCACCTGTTCGCCATTGACCATGACAGTCCCGTCTGAACCGACTTCCATACCCGGCATCTTCTTCAGAAGGTCTTCCAGCATTGCGTTTTCACCAACTCGAAACGAAGAAGCATTGTAAACAAGAGTATCGCCCTGGACAGTGATTGCATTTCCGATGGCTGTGATGGATGCAGCATCAATATATTCGGGATTCTCTTCGAGTTCAATTGTTCCCAGATTATTCTGACTGTTAAGGTTGTGGACTTTCTTGTATGGTTTGTAGCCAATCATTTCCGCATTGACCTGGTACCATCCGGAGATTACATCTTTGATTTCAACTTCTCCTTTTTCATTCGAAATGGCAAAGTTGGTTATGGTCGTATCGTTCTGAGGTACGAGATAGACAGTGGCATAGCTGATAGGCTCCTTTGTCTTGGCATCCTGAAGTGACATCTTGAGTTCGACATTCCTATTCCGGTTGTAGCTGCTGAGGTCAACGACTACTTGCGCATGAAGACACACCGCAGAAAACAAAAGAATTAGTAATGAAGATAACAGCTTATGCACGTTCCTCAAATGTTTAATGTTTGCAAAGATATAGTAACGCTTAATTTGCTATGGCGAAGTTAATGATTTCGGTCGGCACATTAAGCAAAAATCGTTTTTTTCTGTAATCTTTATGCCCCGAGACTGATTTTGGTTCATAACACGAATGAGGCATCGGATCTGATGTGAGGTGTAGAAAATACTCCGAAGGTTACGAGTCTTCGGAGTTTAGGATGGAGAGTTAGAATGTCTAGTGTAAAACTACATTTTCAAGAGCATCAACAATTGACACCATTGTCTTGCCATTGAGGATCGATTTTTCCAGTAGGTCAACAGCATCCTCAAACGGGCCTTGCATAACACCTGTTGTGCGGTTGGTCAGAATCGGACCATCATCTGTGAATTCTGCTTCATAGTCGTTGCCTGCATAATAAAATGCAACACCGTACTGGTTAATGCAGAAATCATAGAAGAAGGTTAGCTGATTTGGTGTTGCATAGCCCTCAAAATCAAGGCCGTAGAGGCCTTTGTCTGGAGGATACTTGCAGTTGTACTCATTGCCGAACAAGTCGTATGCGACGAATTCAGCCCAGGGGATCTTTTCAGTTTGCATATGGCACCTTCTTTTTAACTATTTCCAAAAGTTTCTTCATTTCAGGAGTCAATGGGAACGCTACATTCTTGGCATTCTTACCTGTCCCGGTTTTAACCGGATGTCCGTTTTCCCATGGGTGAAAGTGGATGCTCATCCCATCATGCTTATGGTCAACATGAATTTCATAAAGCTTCTTACAGTCAGGCCCATAAACTCCTATTGATTTCAGTTTTCCGGCATAAGGGTCGTTTTGTCCTTTCTTATCTGTAGTCGGTTTGTTGATGGCTACATAGATTCGGTTTGGTGTATGACTCTCTTCCGGAAGTTTGACATTGGTGTTTTTGTTGTTGGGCGCTACCACCTTAATATTGTCTGTAATACTTATCACTGTGTGATATGTGCGTCCTGCTGGAGTTTCCAGATAACCGCCTGCTTTGCTACCGTTTGCTCCCATCTCTCAATAAGTTTAATTGTTTATTTTCCAGATAGATGCTTCGGGTTACGTCTTCGCCAAAGATTTTGGGACCATAACGAAGGATGCAAGTTGGCTCCAAGGCGTTGAGCATGTAATTATACCCATCCAACCAGATAGACTGACTGAAGTTCTCCTTTATTACTCCCATGCTGTTGATGGCAATAACTGACCTGCGGGGCCAACCCGCAGCGCAGTATTCATAACTATCAGGCAGGCTCCATGATACATTCGGATATATGTTGACGTTTCGGTTTTGCCAATAAGCTGTCAGAACTTTGTTCCAATAGTTGTTGGAAAGGCGTTCCGGGTAATCCATATCAATGAACATGGACAAGTCTGGGGCAATGACTCCGTCATACTGCTGTAGTACCGATGTGTAGTCCCATGGATGTGTCAGTCTGTTGGCGAATCTATCATCATTGATGTAAAAGATGACAATAGAATTCCGGTCGGAAGACTTAGACGTAATCCTGTCGAATGGTGTCGTGTCTGAGACCATAGGAATAACGTTATTGGGGCGAATCACCGGCATGTCATAGGGTCCAGTCTTGATTAGCCCTCGTGAAATCTCAGGGTAGCAAATTGATGCAATATGCGCGCGGTAGTGCGACTGTCTTTCCTTTTTCGGCTTTGGCCGGATAAGGAATTCCTGTTCTTGCAAACAGGGTGTGCCAAATATGGTTTCCATACGGCATTTGATTTAATGTGGGCTCCTTTTCCCACGCTAATTATTTAACAAATGTCGATTTTTCGAGCCATTGGCGCAATTTTTCCCAAAAGTTTGTAACTTTGAAAACTCAAATGACGCATTATTCTCGAGCTTTAGGGGCAGAAGACCTGGAAATCGACGAATGCTAGTCTCTTGTTTCCTCATATTATGGCCAAATAATATGAGGATTTTTTCGCCCATAAGAATATTACTATCTCATAGGCTACCTCCTTCTTTACTTTGTTTATTCGTCCACAGTATAAGACGTTTTTCAATCTCATTGTCCGGAAGACGTGGGTTGATTGATTTGAGAAGAGACAGTCTCTCTGCAGCTAAATTTGCTGGTATAATACCGTTTATGACCAGCTCATCAAAAACATATATAATACCGCGAACTTCCACGCCTTCATTCAATGCTGAATTGCGAAGTTTCCGATCTCCAGTCAAGAGTGTATAGTTATTCTGCTTGGCGTAGTACCATACTGAACAGTCTGTAATTGATAAGTTTGTCTTGTCAGTAATTGTCTTCTGAATAGCGTCAATCTTGACAACATCCTCAAATTCAAATGTCGCTATATGTAGTGACCCTTTGCATTCATAGGCTGCAACAGCACCCTTCTGCCCTTCCTTTGAGAGTTCCTGCATTACGAAATCCGTAGTGTGAACCTCCCATGGCAACATGAAGAACTGCTCCAATAAACCCACATCAAGCAAGTCTATGAAAACATTGGTATCATTTACGACAATCTTCTTCATTAGATAACATTGAGGTGTTTGCGAACTGTTCCTACTGAAGAGTGAAGCAGGGATGCGGCCTTTGAAGTTGTGATCAAATCCTTTGCGGCTGCTGCATATACCATAGTTTCAAACTTGTTGGTCATGTTTTCCACGTATCTGGTCTTTTCTACAAAGTCCCTCAAGGCCTCATTTTTACTCTTGTTTATGCAAAACGACTTGTATTTGCTTTCGCTGAGGATACCGATATCCAACAGCTTATGCATTATGGCGTCTATTGAAATGCCATATATAAGCTGCAATTGCATGAGTTCTGAGGTCGAGATTCTCTCGCCTGGCTTGAAAACTTTTTGTAGAGTCTCGGTAGGGAGAAGCATTTCGTTTGCAAATGAATCGCAAAGTTTCTCTTTCTGGTGTAGGGTCAGTTCTGCAGAGAATCTATCATTAAATAATAGGTGTCCGAGCTCGTGCATTCCAGTAAAACGCCTGCGCTCTACATTAGATTTGCTATTATTAAGGACAATGATGTAATCCTTACCATTAACTATTCCGCTAACGCCGTCAAATCCTTCCGGAGCTGTAGTTGAGATAACCTTTATCCCTTTGGATTCCAGAGTATCCTGCACATTCGCGATAGCATCATCGCCAAGATTCCACTCTTCTCTCACTTCATGTGCTAGCTGACGCATCTGCTCCGGAGTAGAAAGCGTTTCTCCTTCTTTTTTCTGAATGCCTTCAGTTGGCTTCCCTAGTAGTTCTTCAATTTCAAGATAACGCTCTACTTGGTCTTGAATCTGTACCTTAAGAGCATTGACATCTTTGATGCTTGTGTTAGACTTCTTTCTGAATGATACGTCAAACTCGTTTGCATCGAAGGAGAAAGGACGTAAGAAGTAATCCGGTTCGACGCCCAGAGCAGTGGAGAACGCAATAAGAACAGTACTGTTAGGTTTCATTTTGCCCGACTCGTACTTTGAAATTGCTTGTTTGGAAACAATGCCACCTATTAACTCGACAAGTTTGTCCATAGATAACTTATTCAGTATCCTAGCTTGCTTCAGCCGCATTGCAAATATTTCTAATTCGTCTTGCATATAGTTTGATTTATTGTGTTGACAAAGTTATATATTTTTTTTAAATGTAAACCAAAAATCTAGGGGAAATATTGTAAAGTGGTTGATTTTATTCTTCTTTTAGTGATTTTGTAAACCTAAAGGGATTAATTGTTATCATTAGGGAGACAAACGATTAAGGGAAAAATGCGGGAAGCAAGAGTAAAATCCTAAAAAATTCAATCAAGATTTTGAATTCTCACCAGGAGTCACGATATTTGCAGTGCGCCTGGTGGAGTCAAACGCCCTTGCGGTATCGGCGAAGAAGCCAGGGACAGCGTGAACAAGTCGTAAGTTGCCCAAAGTGACCGGGCATAGGCATTCGCCTCGGAGGTCACAAATCAAACACCCAAACAATTATGCGTAGCAATGAAAGTTACTCTATTTGTGCGGGAATCACGGGCTAAATCCTCCAAAGGCTCCGCGCAGATCCCGCTTATCATCTGTTTCCGAAACGGAAAGATGAATTTGTGGCAGACAACCCGTCTGTCAGTCAATCCCGACTGGTGGGATCAGGATCACCAGCAGCTCAAGGCCAGAATGGTCTTCAATCCTAAACAACGGCAGGACTTCGACAACGAAGTCGCTGCTATCCGCAAGTATGTCTCCGATGCCTTTTATGCTTGTAAAGACACTGCGTCTATCAATCATGATTGGCTCGAAAGGGTGGTCAGGAAGTATTATAAGGAAAAGGACACCAAGCAGAAGGACCCCGTCCAGCCAGTAGAAGACTTCGGGACCCTTTTCGACGCTTTCCTTGACAGCAAGATGCGGGCTGACAGCCGCAGGAAGCAGTACCTCGTCGTGAAACGAACCCTACTGCGCTATGAACTCTACAAGCGCTATACGGGGAAACCCCGCTTCCGTCTTGATATCAAAAGCCTTGATCAGCCAGCGATGGAGGACATCGCCTCCTATATGCGAAGCGAGCATCTTTATTACGAGCAGTATCCGGACCTGTACAAGACCATTCAAGACAAGAAGACACCGCCTAAACCCCGCGGAAATAACACGATGTGCGACCTGATGAAGAAGCTTCGCGCGTTTTTCAACTGGTGCGAGAAGACAGGGAAGATGGCGCAGAGCCCTTTCCGGAACTATAGCGTCGGAGTTCAGAACTATGGGACTCCGATCTATCTGACAAAGGATGAAATAGTCCAGCTGAAACACTTTGACTTTTCATCGAAGGTCAATGACCCGCAACTTGCGCGGGAGCTTGAGCAGCAGCGAGACGTCTTCATCTTCCAGTGCAGTATCGGTTGTCGCGTGAGTGACCTGCTGCGCCTGACAAAGTGTGACATCATAAACGGCGCATTGGAATATATCCCGGCCAAGACCATCAACGAGAATGGCCGCACCGTGGTCGTGCCTCTCAACAAGACGGCGATGGCTATCCTGGCAAAGTATAAGGACATCCCTGGAGAGAAGCTCCTGCCGTTCATTCCTAGCCAGCAGTACAACGAACGTATCCGCTATGTCCTGCGTGCCGCCGGAATCAATAGAATCGTAACAATCCTCAATCCGCTTACCGGCAGGGAAGAGAAGAAACCTATATGCGAAGTCGCGGCGAGCCATATGGCAAGACGCACTTTCATAGGCAATCTTTATAAAAAGGTTCAGGACCCTAATATTGTCGCATCTCTTTCTGGACACGCCGAGGGAAGCCGCGCTTTCAGCCGTTATCGCGAGATTGACAGAGAAATAAAAACAAACGTTGTAAACCTGCTTGACGAATGAACACTTCAATCCTAATAATTGCAGCAATGGCTGCACTTCTGCTGATAGAGTATTTAGTCATATCAGCGGCCGTATGCCGTAAAATGACCGGCACCTGGAATGCTTTGCACTTTGTATTTGATCATAAGTACTGGTGCTTTGCCGTTCTGAACTACAACTTTTCTCTTTCAAGGAAAGAAGGAAAGGCTGTTGATGCTTTCATCATTTCCTTCACGGCAAAATATCTTATGCCTCGCAAGCGCAATGTCATACAGAGACTGCGCGAGAACGAGAGGAAACTCCTCATCCAAGTCCTGAGCAATCAGGAATTCATCCTCCGAGAATTCGGACAGATTCCGTTCACTCTCAAACGGTATCGTGACACTCAAAAAGCCTGGGAGCAGGAAACAAGGAGGTATGGAGATGGAAAGTGAGAAAGATGCTCTCGAGTTCTGCAAGAAGTATCAGATAAACTATTCCGCTTTCAGCATTGCGCTGCGCTCTCCCGACCATGTGCCGCAGATAGCGGCGATGCTGTACCGTGAGATTGTGAATGCAACTACGGGTAATAAAACGAACAGATCCGTGTGGGGACATATTTATTTCGGTTGTATGAAAAGCGAGTATTTCTGTGACATGAAAGAGGATAAGTTCCGATCAGTTCTTCTGTCGGCTTATGCGCTTGATGCTCCAAGCAGAACATCCTTTTTTGATGGAATCCAAAATGTGCGTCCTGCCCTGAAGAGGAAAGCAAACTCGGAAGAAGGCCAGGCGGCCTTCGACAGACATGAAGAGATCGTTACTGCCATTGCCGGAATTATCAAAAGTTTTTACAGGGGGCCCTTGTAGCATCCTTTGAACCGGGACCCAAGCGGGACGGAAACGGGATTAATACTTTTTAATACAGGACTTTACGACAATTGCGCCGTGCTCGAAAATGGGCACGGCGTTTTTGTTTTATTAAAATGTAAAGTATATGTGCGAAAACATTGAAACCGGTATCGTTAGCATGACACAGGATAACCTGCCAATGTTGGCAAAGCAGATTGCCAGACTCATCCTTGATGAGATTTCAGAGACCAACTCTGTTCCCTTTTCACCGGAAAGAACTTCTCCGGATTCCCTGATTTCAAAGGCAAAAGCCTGCGAGATTCTTGACCGTTGCGACTCCACTCTGAGCAAGTGGGCGAAGCGAGGAATTCTCTCTCCCGTCCGACGCGGCAGAAGCCTTTACTATCGGCTTGATGATGTTATGAAAATCTACAACGGCGAATAGCTAAGTGAAAATGTCCGACAAGAAGAAAACGTGTCCGACAGTGCGAGGCATCGCTCCAAAAGTCAGCACGCGCGCAGCGCTACTGATTTTGGAGGCAAGAAGTAGGATTTGTTGCAAATCCACTTCTTGCTCCCTCAGACGCCGGGAGTGTGCTGCCGGTGCTCCGGAGTCGCCCGGCTGCGGATGTGAACATCCGCTCACCTAAAGTTCGACTTTAAATAAAAATCATACAAGATATGGGCAATACAACTCTCAAGAAACCATCAGAATATTACACTCAAAGAGTAATGTTCAATCTGACTGAGGATCAGAGAAAAAGTCTTGATGCCGCAATGAAAGCTCACGGTTATACTTCCCTCCAAAGATATTTCAGAGAAGTCCTTGTGGGCGCAAAGAGGAT
>R24__coassemble_2140_pt1 | contig 9037 bp, 8 predicted proteins | sample R24__metabat2_high_PE_044 | metagenome-assembled genome bin R24 | reverse complement strand
CTTCGCCTCGCATCTCTCGCGGCTTCGCCGCTCGGGTCGAGCCCCTGAGGGAGCATCCGTGTTTGATTGAGGGGGCGTACCCCCTCAAGCTCCCCTGCCGGCGCAGCAGAAGCTGCGCCTTTGTTATTTTCCCATGCTACCAAGAGCACCTTCGTTTGATTGAGGGGGCGAACCCCCTCAAACTGAGTACAAACTGCACAAGGCAAAACAAAAGGATGAAGAGATTTAAATTCCCTGTTCTCTGCTACTGCCCTTCCTGTATTTTCAGTTGAGGCTTGATGTCCTCGACCTCTTTGCCCGATTTGATTATTGAAATAATGCCGGAGAAGTGGTAGCTGAGCGTTTTGCTCACCTCCTCTTCAGGGAAGTCTTCCGGATGCCTGACACAGAGCGCGGCTATACCGCAGGCTACCGGCCACATCTGACGGAAGAGCATTTTGGCCTGTTCCGAGCTTAGACCATAACCCTGCTCAACCGAACCCAGGCACTCCCTTGCAATGCTTTCTGCAATTTCAGGACGGGCATCCTTTCCAACAAAAAGCATCTGAAAGACATTCGGATCCTCCTTGGCGAAGGCAACAAGCCTCAGTCCGAATTCCTTGAACGCAGGGAAATACCCGGTAACGCCATTCATCCTGACAATAAAGGTCTTCTCTGCTGCCGTGCGTATGGCATCCATCACCTCGTTCATGTCTTTGAACATCGTGAACATAGGGCTGGACGAAGTGCCGAGTTCTTTCCCTAAAGCCCTGGCACTGACAGCCTCGAGGCCGCTGGACCTCACTATCCTGAGTCCTGCGGCAACAATATCATCCTTGGAGAATCGCGGTTGTCTTGGCATATATAGAACACTCGTTATGTAACGCGGTGCAAAGATACAATTATATCTTGAAAATATAAAATAACAAATGTAAGATAACATGTGTTGGATTATGAAAATCATTGTATCTTTGCAGCCGTTTTCAGTGTTTATGACTGAAAACGGAGATACAGAATAAATAAAAGACTGAAATGAGAAGAAAGATTTCAATTGTTTTTATGGCTGCTTTACTGCCAATAGCTGCATTCGCGGCTGGTGACTGGAAAGGTAAAGTGGTGGATGAGAAAGGCGAGCCGGTACAGTTTGCCAACGTGGTGGCCATATCCAAGGCAGATTCTACCATGATATCCGGAGCGACAACAGCCGAGGACGGCTCGTTCAGCATAATGACAGATGGAAAGAATCAACTGCTGATGGTGTCGATGATAGGATACAAGACCAGATATGTGACACCTTCCGACAACATCACAATTACGCTCTCTGATGATACGCAGTACATTGAAGGAGCAACCGTATCCGCTGTCATCCCGAAAACCACACTTACCGGAGATGGTTTGAAGACGTCGGTTCGCGGCACTGTCCTGGAAACTGTCGGCACCGCCAACGACGTTCTTTCCCGTACTCCGGGAATGATAAAGAGCCAGGACGGCCTGCAGGTCGTGGGCAAGGGGGCGCCCCTTGTGTATATCAACGGTAGAAAAGTGACCGACATGACCGAACTCGACCGCCTGCAGAGCAGCGAAATCCAGAGCGTGGAGGTGATCACGAACCCCGGGGCTCAATACAGTGCAAGCATTCGCAGCGTAGTGCGTATACGGACCATTAAGCATCAGGGTGATGGATTCGGATTCAATGCGGGCCTGACGGATGAGCAGTCCCTCCGCAGTGGTTACAACGATCCTTCGGGCTACCTGAATGCAAACTATCGGCATAACGGGTTGGATATCTTTGCCGGTGCGAATGCTCTGAAATACACCTCCCGCCAGGAGAGTAACATGATGCAGCAGACCTTTGGAACCCCTGAGTTCAAGCAGGAGGGAACCTTGGATTTCGTACAGAAAATGACAAACGCGGGAGTGAACGGCGGACTGAACTGGCAGATCTCTGAAAATCACGCCCTCGGCTTCCGGGTAGAGGCGGAGATGACCCCCAAGGTGGATGTCCATCAGTTGATTGACGAGGACATTTTCGAGGGCGGCAGCCTTATTGACCATCTTCTCGCAGAGGGCAACCACCACAATGACAATATGCCTTACGGAGTGTCTGCCAATGCCTATTATAACGGACAAGTGGGTAAGATGGGAATAGACTTCAATGCCGACTACTACGGGATGAAGAACTCGCAGGATGCGCACACCTTGGAAAAGAGCTCGATGGGACAGGACGATGACGTCAACTACCTTTCCCATAGCGGCAGCAGGATGTATGCGGCAAAGCTCGTGCTCTCGTATCCGTTATGGCAGGGTATGCTTCAGGCGGGTACGGAAGATGTTTTCTCGCGCAGAGATGACGATTACACTATCAACAGTGCAGCAGTGCCTTCGTCAGCATCGAAAGTGAGCGAGGATAATATAGCTCTGTTTGCATCCTATGGCTTCTATCTGCAGAAAGTCGGACAATTCAGTGCAGGAGTGCGCTATGAGCATGTGAATTATCTTTATGATGATCTTGAAGGGTCCGATGACTTGAGCCGGAAATATGACAATGTATTTCCGACACTTTCATACGCCAATGCCTTCGGCCCCGTCCAGATGCAGCTGAGCTACAGTGCCAAGACACACAGACCGGATTTCGAGTCGCTCAGCAATGCAGTACGTTATCACAGCCGTTACATATACCAGAGCGGCAATGCGAAACTCCAGCCGCAGACAAACCATGACCTTGGTTTGAACGTCAATTGGAAATGGCTCACTATGGTTACGCAGTACTCCCGCATAAACGACGCCATCTCACAGTGGTCGGAGTTGTACAATGACAAGGGCGTGGTACTGGTTCATCCGACGAACTTGGACAGGCCGGTCAGAGCACTTGCATGGTTCGTGAACGCCACACCTGCAATAGGCATCTGGACAATGAACCATACAGTCGGAGTGCTACAGCAATGGCTCACTCTCGATATGCCGGACCCGCGCGAGATTACCAGCCGCAGGGAAGTCTCCTTCAGCGACAAACCGATGTTCTTCGCGCAGCTTTTCAACACCTTCAGGTTCAAGAATGACTGGCAGGTAGAGTTGGGAGGAGAATTCCACAGCAAGTCCTATTCCAAGAATGCAATGCTTACCAATAACTATCTGAATATCTCTGCCGCTGTTCAGAAATCCTTCCTTGACAATACCCTTGTCCTCAGGTTGGAAGGGACCGACCTTGCAGGACTAGGCCGGTATGACGTGATGACAGACTGCGGCAGTCATATCATCTCCCAGGCAAACAGGATGGATACTCAGAGGATAAAGTTCTCCATCAGGTACAACTTCAACACCGCCCAGAGCAAATACAAGGGAACCGGTGCGGGTGCTGACGTGAAGAGCAGAATGAAATAACGCTTATGAATTTTCCCTGTACACACTGCAGGCTACGCGAAAAATTTGACAGGAACCCCAAATCCCTTGCAGGCCGTTTCTGGCGCTGGCACATTGGTTTCTGTCCAGGATGGAAAGCATATTTCCTTTCGCTTCCGGAAGAAGAACAAAAGAAATTGCGGAGTCAATATAAATTCAACAAGTACGATGCAAACAGATAGAATCCTGCTCCGCCGCTGGGAAGAAACTGACGCGGAAGCGCTATACAAATACGCCTCCGGCCGCGTGATGGAGAAATGCGGCTTCGTGGAGACAGGGATGCTCGCTGGCCTTGAAAAGCTGGAAGTAGGATCTGACAAGCCTGTGCGAGTGATGAAACTTGATGCTAGGTATTCCCCCATGCACAGAAAAATCAAAATCGAATGACAGTCAGAGAATTTACGATTAACGATCTGCCCGCTCTCCTGATTGGAGAAAAGCAGGAACGTGTATTTCTCTTTGTCCATGGACTGGGAGGCAACAAAGAAGAGGCTTTGTCTTTTGCCGAAGTCGCATGTCCGCAAGGATTTCAAGTACTAAGCATAGATTTGCCAGTAGAACGCAAGCCTTGGGAGGTCGTTGCGTTGCTCATTCCGGTACGAGAGTATCTCTTGAAGCATTGGCAATGCATCAGCTTACGTTCCAATAGCATTGGGTCATGGTTCTCTATGTTGGCATTTGGGCAGAGCAGCATTAAGCAAGCCCTATTTGTTGCACCCATACTTGACATGAAACGTTTCCTCGAGTTGATGGATCAGCGCGAAGAGGATTATTATCAGTGGGTTGTAGAGCATCCTGTCTGTGATTGGAATGTTCCAACCTTCATTCTCCGGCCAAAGACAGACCTTGTCGTGGCAGATTCTGTCGGCTGTGATTTTGTTGCTCAACACTCTTGCAGAGTTACAATCATGGAGAATGGCGAACATTGGTTCCATACTCCTGAACAATTAGACGTCATGAGACATTGGGAACAAAACAGCATTATGAGATAACGTCACCATAATAATATGAAAACCGAAATCAACCCGCAAGAGACATCCCGCTCAGAAGCTTTCTGTCTCTGGATGTCATCGCCTATGCCAATGGTGACATTAGTAAAGACGATGGATGTGACCAAAGCCGTGAAGTATTGCCAGAGACATAAAATGAGTTTCAATATGCTGCTCTGCTGGTGCATTGGCAAGGCGGCAAGTCAGCTTGACGAATTCCATCTGTTGCCAGAGAACGGCAAGTTGTATAAATACGACTGTTTGGCCATCAATGTGATTGTCAACAATAGCAAAGGAGGCATCTGTTCATGCGATATTCCTTTCAACGAAGACTTGTCACAATTCAGCAACGATTATGCCCAATTGACTCGTCAGGCAGCTATGGCATGCAAGAGTTCTTTCCTGGAAGATGCCATGATAGTAGGCACCTCGGCTATGATAGAGACCGAACTCAACTGCATCGTCAATCAATATACCGACAAGTTCTGCAACCCCATGGTGCTGTGGGGCAAGTATCGCAAGGGCTGGTTCAAGACCACGCTGCCCATCAGCTTTCAGTTTCATCACGTGCAGATGGATGGAGGCCATGGCGCCAGATTCCTTGAACTACTACAACAAGAAATAAACAGTATCGAAAAATAAGTAAACAATGAAACAAGAAATACTATACGTTCTGTTCAACAACTATGCAGATCATGAAATGCCAATGTTGGCGCAAGGCATAAATGCCGGTGAAATGGGCCCTCGCAAGGAGCCTAAGTATATCAACAAGATTGTGGCATCGAGCATGGAACCTGTCCTTTCCATCGGTGGATTCCGCATTCTGCCCGACTATACCTTCGACACTATGCCGAAGGACTATGCTGCACTGGTGCTTGTCGGCGGCTACGGTTGGTTGACTCCCGAGGCTGATGCCGTAAGACCACTTGTGGAGGATGCCCTCAGCCAGAACAAGATTCTCGGTGCTATCTGCAATGCTGCTTCTTGGATGGCAAAGCAAGGTTTCCTCAACGATATCAAGCATACAGGCAATGGCATCCAGCAACTCAAGTATTGGGGTGGAGATAATTACACCAACGAGGCCGGGTATGTCAATGAACAAGCTGTAGCCGATGGCCGTATCGTGACAGCCAACGGCTCGGGTCAGCTGGAGTTTGCCTGCGAACTGTTACGACTCTTGGAGAACGATACCCCAGAGATGATCGAGCGCTACTATCAGTTCAACAAACAAGGGCTCGTCAAGCTCTTCTCTCCTCGTCCTCGCTTCACCTTCAACACCATCGGCCTCTTTACCACCGATAATGCCAAGGTAGTGGACTTCTATCGCGATGTGTTTGGCTTCCAGACCGATTGGAACGGAGAAGAGCCAAACGTCGAGATGCATTTGGGCGACAGCCGTATCATCCTCTTCCCACGCCCAGCCTTTGAGCAGATGACCTCGCAGACATATACTTATCCTCAGGGCACCAACGGCACCATGGAATTGAGTTTCGATGTCCCTACCTTTGCCGATGTGGATAAGGAATATGCTCACGCCCTTGCTCATGGAGCCAAAGCCATATTCCCTCCAACCACCGAACCTTGGGGACAGCGCACCTGCTATGTGGCAGACCCCGAGGGCAATCTGATAGAGATATCATCGTTCAATATAAAATAAATATGGAAGCCTCGTCATTCTGGCAAATAATCGGCGAGTACAACTTAGCCACTTTCTGGATTCAGATAATACTGCTTGCAACTCTTGCCGGTAGTGTCGCTATCGCGTATTTGAAAAGGAAAGGATGGGTATGCAAGTTCGTTCTTGCTGTCATCAACCTGTTCATTGCATTCGGATTTTTCCTCAATCATGGCACCGAGCCTATTCAGAAGTATTTCGCACTTCCTCTTTTCATTGGAACTGGCGTTCTTCTGCTATTTGATTCATGGAAGAATCCCAATGACGAGATGCAGAAGCCTTCGGCCTGGCAATGGGTGTTCTTCGCCCTTTTCCTTGCCTATCCGCTGGTGTCATTGGCCTGCGGACATTCTTGGCCGCAGATGGTGACGCATATCATGCCCTGTCCGGTCATCACCATCACTCTGACATTGTATGCCAGTTACAAGAAAAAGAACACAATTCTTCTGGCACTCCTTACCATTTGGGGACTGACCGGTGTCAAGGCAATTATATTTGCGGCCTATGAAGATTTGATCCTTCTGGCCGCAGGAATCTATGGGGTTATTCTGATTATTGAGAATATTTCGATGAAAAAATCAAATAACTCTTGACTCGTACCTTGCGTCACTATATATTTTTGCAGCCGTTGACATTCAGTGCACAGATGTTATGAACAACAATCGTTTAAAAATTGGGGAGTTTTCCCGCCTTTGCAGAGTAACGGTACGCACGCTCAGGCATTACGAGCAGATAGGTCTGCTTGTTCCTGAAATCATTGACAGATGGACAGGATACAGGTATTATACCTTCGGTCAGCTTCAAAAGATGCAGAGCATAGTGACGCTAAAGGAACTGGGCTATTCACTCGAAGAGATCCGCGACCTTTGGGACGAAGACAATCACGTCCCTACGCCAGAGTCTCTCGAGGAGAAGATTCGCGTATGCGAATCGGAACTCGAGCTCCTGAAAGAACGCCGCCGCATGCTCGAGGCGATGATTGCTTCCCGCAAAAAAATCAACAAAATGGAAAAGATCTACATTGAATCACTGCCCGCAATCACCGTGGCAAGCCACCGCACCATCATCCCTTCCTACGACGACCTCGGCCGTCTCTGCTGCGAGGTCATCGGCCCCGAAATGGCCCGTCTGGGCTGCGACTGTCCCGAACCGGGCTACTGCTATACAGTCGAGCACGGCGGCTACAAGCCCCAGGACATCGACATTGAGTACTGCGAAATGGTCACGAAGAAAGGCACCGACTCCGCCATCATCAAGTTCAAGGATATTCCCGAGGTGCCCACTGCAGTATGCATGAAGGTTTTCGGAAGTTACAGCAAGCTCTACCAGAGCTTCGTCGACCTCTTCGCTTGGATTGAGAAAGAAGGCTACAAAGTGGTCGGAGAACCAAGAAGCTGCTACATCGACGGCATCTGGAACCAGGAGGACGAGGAGAATTGGCTTACTATCATACAAGTCCCTGCAGAAAAGATATAATGGATGACAAGATCATCATAAAAGGTCTGAGGCAAAACAACCTCAAGAACATTTCGCTGGAAATCCCCAAGAACAAGATAGTCGTGTTCACGGGGGTTTCCGGAAGCGGAAAGTCAAGCATCGTGTTCGACACCATCGCGGCTGAGAGTCAGCGCCAGATGAACGACACCTATTCGGCTTGGATTCGCGGCCGCTTGCCCAAATACGAAAAACCAAAGGTGGAGAGCATCGAGAACCTCTCCGCCTCGGTGATTGTGGACCAGTCGCGTTTGGGCGGTAATGTCCGCTCGACGGTGGGTACCATCAGCGACATGTATGCCTCGTTGAGGCTTTTGTTTTCCCGAATCGGCACTCCTCATGTAGGGACGGCATCCTTCTTTTCGTTCAACGACCCACAAGGGATGTGCCCCAAGTGCAGCGGCATCGGAAAAGTGATGACCCTCGACTTGGAGAATAGAATCGACCCTGAGAAGACTTGGCTTGAGGGCATGGCCGACCTTCCCGCATTTCATGTGGGCAACTGGTATTGGAAGAAATACAAGGAAGCAGCCATCTTCCCGCTCGACAAGAAATACAAGGACTTCACGCAGCAAGAGAAAAACCGTCTGCTTTATGGAGCTGACGAAAGAGGCGGAAAGCAGATTGACAAACAGGTGGAAGGCATCGAGACTTACCTGTCGCGGATGCTGCTCCGCAGAGATATGAGCGAATTGAAGGAAGCCGCCGTCATCCGCCTCACCAGCCTTTTGCACGAAGAGACCTGCCCCATGTGTCACGGGAAACGCCTGAACCGCATGGCTCTGACCTCGAAAATCAACGGCTACACCATCGACGAGATGACCGCTATGGATTTTACGGCTTTGAGGAAAGTGCTCCAGGGCATCGATGCCCCAAGTCTGCAAGGCGTCTTGGATTCCTTGATCTTGTCTCTGACTCGCATGATAGATATTGGACTCCCTTATCTCTCTATGAATCGCGAATCCTCCACGCTTTCGGGTGGCGAAGCCCAGCGACTCAAGCTCGTGCGATATATGGGCTCTTCGCTTACGGGAATGACCTACATCTTTGACGAGCCCTCAACAGGCATGCACCCGCGTGATGTGTTCCGCATGGTGAAATTGCTCAAGAGCCTTCGCGATAAGGGTAATACCGTCCTCGTGGTGGAACACGACAAGGACATCATCTCCATCGCGGATGAAATCATAGATATTGGTCCACTTGCGGGAAGTGCTGGCGGTGAAGTTCAATTCCAAGGTACTTTCGAGAACTTGGTGAATTGTGCCAGCCTGACGGGTCAAGCCTTCCGAAACGAAGTGTCTCTGAAAGAAAAAGTCAGGACACCGAAAGAGTATCTGCCTGTTCGGAATGCGAGTGTCCACAACCTGAAAAACGTGGATGTGGACATTCCTTTGAATGTACTCACCGTGGTCACAGGCGTTGCGGGTAGCGGCAAATCGTCCTTGATTCGTGATGTTTTTGCAAAGAAGTATGAGGACAGGGTTGTGCTGGTCGACCAGTC
>R24__coassemble_1886_pt1 | contig 10030 bp, 10 predicted proteins | sample R24__metabat2_high_PE_044 | metagenome-assembled genome bin R24 | reverse complement strand
TATGCGATTCCGGGGGTGGAAACGCCTCTCAGAGGCAGGCCGCTGTCCGACCGCTTCGCCGCCGCAAACATGCCAGCCGCCGCTATTCGACCACGCCGCCGGTGTAGCCGTACTCCCAGAAGTCATACTCGAAGCGGGCGGCTTCGATGTAGGCGGCGTCCATCTTCGCGCGTATCTCATCGGTCGTCGCGGCGGCCCATCGGTCGACCATCTCCAAGACGAGCTTCACCCCGGCGGTGAATTCCTCGTTGCCGTATTCGAGGATCCACTCCTTGTATGGATTGCCTTCGAGTTTTGCCTGGCGCAGGATGTCAAGTCCGACGCGGTTGTAGATCCACATGCATGGCAGCATCGCCGCAAGGGCAATCTCCTTGACGCCGGTGTCGACGGCCGCCTGGGTGTGGGCATTGTAGGCAAGCGTGACGGCAGAGGCCTCGACCTTGCAGTCGATCCCCTCCCGCTCTATCAGGAGCATGTGCATTGCCTTTTCGCTGTCGATGCCGGATTGGGCGAATGCGGTGAACATCTCCCTCTCGGCGGTGTCGGTCAGCATGTCGGCAAGCTGGAACATCTGCCTGCCGTAATTGCCGATGTAGATTTCGTCCTGCGCGATGTAGCGTGAAAATTTGTCGCCTGCAAGCGTGCCGGCGGCCAGTTCCTTGATGAATGCCTGTTCGAGGATGGCATTGTAGATCGGGAGAGACTTCTCCCATACAGACTCAGTCCAAGTCATAATTTCCTACGTTTAAATTACTAAAATCAGGTTCAAAGGGTATGATCTCAGCCGCCCTTGCGGGAAGCACCCCCGTTATGTCGCGGCAAAGATAGAAAAAATGCCGGAATCAATCGGAACGGATTTTTCGTAACTTTACACACATATGGCAAACACGAAACCCACTCCCATGCGCACCGAATACTACAACACCCAAAGGCCGACTCTCGTCAAATGGAGCCTCTACATCGGCATTCCATTGTGCCTCGCAGCCATAGTCCTCACAATTGTGATGCGAGAGAGATGGAGTTCCTTCTTCCTCTACAACTTAGGGTTCATGACTCTCATACCCCTGAGCATCATGGCATCATACAAGCTTGGCAAGGTCATCATCGACGATGATGAAGGCATCATCTTCGAGCAAAGAAAAAAGGAATACCCCATCAAGATAGCCGACATCAGCTACGTCAGCTTCCGCGTCAACGGCAAGGGAAAGTACCGCGCATACTTCATCCACGACAACGGGGTGAGGTTCATGGACATACGAACTTCAGAAAAGAACGCCCATGCCATCACGGAGCACCTTCTAAGGCTCAACCCGACGATTGAGGTGAGACAGACGAAATTCTGGTAGGACATTTCGCCATCAGCCTCGCAAGGCTCCTCAAATCCCGTCCGGCGCCGCTTCCGACGCATAGCCGGAGATGTGCACGCGCGCGCCGCAGTTCCTGCAGTACAGCACGCCGCCGGTGGCGGAAAGCTGCTGCGCCACCATCTCCTCCTTGCCGAGCCGCTCGGCCCAGAACGGGACCAGCGAACAGTGGGCGGAACCGGTGACGGGGTCCTCCAGTATGGTGGCCTGCGGCGTGAAGAAGCGCGAGACGAAGTCGCAGCTGCGCCCCGCAGCCGTTATGACGACGCCGCCCGGATCGATGTTGATGCTGTCGAAAAGCGCGCGGTCGATCCGCATCTGCTCGATTTCCTCCTGGCTGTCGTAGAGAAGCACGTAGTCGCGCGACTTGAGCACCTCCTTCGGCTTCACGCTCAGCGCCTCGGCAATCTGAGTCGGGAGAACGTCCGGCAGTGGCATGCGGGAAGGAAAGTCAAGCGTCAGCATCCCGTCGGGCGCGACATCCACGAAGACGTCGCCGCTTGCAGTCTCGAAGTGTATCCGGCTTCTCTCCGCGCCGAGGATGTGCGCAACCACATGCGCAGTCGCAAGGGTGGCATGCCCGCAAAGGTCCATTTCGATGTCGGGAGTGAACCACCGCAGGGCGAAATGATCCCCGCAGCGCTTGAAGAAAGCAGTCTCCGGCAAGCCGTTGTCCTTTGCCGCGGCAAGCATCTCACCATCGGCAAGCCACTCTTCCAACTCCACGACAGCCGCGCGGTTGCCCCGGAATCCCTCCCCTACGAAGGCATCTACAATGAACCTTTTCATAGCTCAGTTATTTTGAATCATTTATCGCCGGAGAGCGCCGCCATGAACGACTCGGGCAGGTAGATGTTCTCCACCTCCACGGCTGCGCCGAAAAGCTGCGCGATCTCCTCGTCACGGAAGCCGGCAATGCCGCAGCCGATGCGGGTCACGAGGAATCTCAATTCGGGACGGCTCTTCGCGAATGCGATGAACTCGTCGACATATGGCTTGATGGTCTCCACCCCGCCCTGCATGGTCGGGATGGCATAGCAATGCCCCTGGAGGCCGACACCCTGGCCCCAGACGGCGCCGAACTTGTCCATCGCGATCCTCGCCGCACCGCCGAGGTGATGGCCGGCAAGGTTGCTTCCGAATACGAAGATCTGGTCGTCCTCGAGGGAACGTATCCATTCAGGAGTGATGCGCGAATTGCTCTCTGTCATATGCTTTGTCTTGAAAGAAAATCTCCTCTTCAACTTGAGCCGTGGATTGAGGGCGATGAGCTGGCAACCATCCCGACTCAAATCATAATGTCCCTACAAAGTTGGGAATATATTCGACAAAGCACAAATCATATCACAATATCCTCATCGCGATGTGCGCGCAGGCTTCCGCATCCGCGAGCGCGTTGTGGTGGTTGCGCAGGTCAAACCCGCAGGCGGCCGCAACCGTCTGCAGCTGGTGGTTCGGCAGCGCGCGTCCGAAATGGCGCCGCGACGCCGCGCAGGTGTCGAAGAAGACATAGTCGGGATAGTCCATCTGGTAGACGCGAAACGCCGCCTTGAGGCACCCCCGGTCGAACGGGCTGTTGTGCGCCACCAGCGGCAGCCCCTCGATGAGCGGCTCGACCTTCTCCCAGACATATGGGAAGACAGGCGCACCGTCGGTGTCCGCCTCGCTCAGGCCGTGCACCCGCTGGCACATGAAGTTGTAATATTCGGGCTCCGGATGAATGAGGCTGTAGAAGGAATCGACGATCTCCCCTCCGCGCACGACTACTATGCCCACCGAGCAGACGCTGCTCGGGCACTCGTTCGCCGTCTCGAAATCTATGGCTGCAAAGTCCTGCATTCGAATTGTTTGACGGGGACTCTCCCCTTGTCCCCACTTTTTCGTACGTAAAATTAGTGAGAATTTCAATGCACATCCACCAATTTGTGAGCGAATGGACATTCCCAAAGCCACCACCGGGAAGATTGCCCCCGCTCCACGGAAGGGCAATCCCCGGCGAGCCTGCTTTACTTTATCACGATTGCGACGAACGACCAGTAGAGTTTCATGCCGTCATAGCCGTAATAGATGACGGGCTTGTCTTCAGCATCGGTATACGGGCCGATTTCCACGGATTCGACCTCCTTGCTGATGGTCTTCTCCCTGCCGACGAAATCTATGGTCTTCGTCTCGTACAGGTTCTCGCCATTCTCATCGACATACAGCCAGTCGTTCGTAGCCGTCAGGTCATACAGGACCTCCTTCTCGCCGTTCTCGAGAGCACGGATCACAGCGTCGCTCGCCGGCATCACGATGTGGGTTCCCTTCCTTTCGGGAGCCATCGGGGCAGCCTTGTGCGCAGGCGGAAGGTTGTTCTCGTCGATGTCCACGTCGAACAGATGGCCCCTCTCTCCGGTGATGTTCGGAATGGGCTCGTCGAACATGTATGCGTCCCTCACGCACCAGTGGAAGCTGTCGGGCTCGGCCCAGAACGAATCCGCATCCTTGCGGATCTCATAGCAGTCGACATAGCCGATGATCGAGCCGTAGGGCATCTCTTCGTATTCGGGGATCTGACCCATCAAGCGCGCGTTCTTGATGGTGGACACATAGTCATCGGGATGGTTCTCGTAGTAACCGGGCACCCTTGTCTTCGTGGCATGGATGAGAATGCGGCCGGGAGCCTTGCCAAGCCGCCATTTCCTGTTTTCGACATCTTTCAACCCGGAGCATAGCATCGATGCCCAAGGCTGCGTTACTGATAAAGCTTTCATTGTATTATTGTTTTGAGTTCGGAATTTCCATGGGTTGACGAACCGGTCCCACTACGCCACGGCCGCGGCGCCGACATTGTCCCGCTTGAGACAATGCCAGTGAGGAATGGCCGCCTCGGCATGCACCTGGCCCCGCCCTGCGGCACCTGCATGCCCTTCGGCAAAGCATTCTCGAAATCTTGCGTAGTCATATGCCCTGTATTTTTGTACCGCAAAAATACAGGCGCAAATTGTCAACTTGTGACAATCTCAAAAAGAATGATATTATTTTTTATGAGTCAGCCCGGCGTCTTCGCGGCAGCGGCTGCTCCGCCGCCGGGCCAAGGGCCTTCCTCTCCCAAGCCCTACCTGACCTCGATCCTGTCGATCTGCTGGCCGGGGGCGACTGTCCAGGTCTTGGTCGCGCCGGAGGCGGTGATGACCGTCACCTCGAGCTTGCCGTCGGGAGTGCGGTGGGCCTCGATGTCGAAGTCGTTGCCGAAGGCCTTGACGTGGCGGAGAGCCATGTCATTCCAGCCCGAGGGCATCTGGACCTTTAGACTGAAGCTGCGCAGGCCGGTGGGACGGATGCCGAAGAGCCCTTCGGTGATGACGCGGCAATAGAGCCCGCTCTCGCCGGAGAGATGCCTCTGCGACCCTTCGGGCCACGCCTCGATGGGATACGGCACATGGATGCCCGTGAGGCGGCGCCGCGAGTAGCTGAGCAGCTGCTCGAGAGCCTCGTCAGCATAGCCGGCGGCAAAGGCGCCCCTCAGCGCATAGAGCGTCGAGCGGTCCCAGAAAGTCTCGCTGCCCTGTTGGGTGAGGATGCCGTCCTCAGTCATCATCAGCGGCGAGAAGAGCGCCTGCAGCGTCCCCTCTGCCCTGTCGTTGATGCCGAAGCAGAGCGGGAGGCAGATCCATGAGCGGAGAAGGTCGTTGCCGTCATAGTAGCGGTAGGTCTCGAAGCCGCTGACATTGGCGCTGAAGTAGCGGCCGATGGCCTTGCGGAGCGCCGCGGCCTGCCTGAGGTAGGAAGCAGTCACCGAAGCCTTCTCGCCCAGCTCCTTCGATAGATAGGCCGCCGACACGAGCCCGTCATAGTAGAGGCAGGCAGTCGAGAGATTCGCGTCGCCCGAAGGGAAGCGCCCCTCGAGCTCGTCCGAGTCGGACTCGGGCACCCCCTCCGCATTGAGCTTGAGACGACAATATTCCAGGCACCATTTGACGAATGGCCAGAGTTCCCTTGCCTCGGCAATGTCGCCGCGGGCGAGAAGATATCTCGATGCGCCGTGGGCCACCATGGCAGCATCTCCCCTGTCGCCGGCACCGTCCCAGATGTCGATGCCCTCGGCGATGATCGAACTCGGGATGGGCTTGTATTCATCGTTCATGAAGCGGGCATAGTGACGATAGCAGTTCAGGGCGCTCTCGTTGCCCGTGGCATAACCCAGATAGGGATAGAACGGCGAGACATACTCGCACTCGTCATTGCACCAGAGCGCGGCATAGTAGGACTCTCCGCCGGGACCGTGCATCAGGCCGCCCTTCGTGCGGTAGATGCTCTCCGAAGCCCTGATCTTCGCGAAGCGGAACTCCGAGTTGATCGCCTGCTCCGGCGTCTCGAGGATCAGCGATCCATCGATGTCATCAGAGATGAACGCCATGCGTGAGGCAAGTTCAGCCGCCACGTCGGGCACGAGCATCGATTCGGTGGCATCGCGATAAGCCTGATAGATCGCCGAGAAGGCGATGGAGTCGCCCGGCTGGAGAACATATGAGCCAGAGCCCACGATGTCAGCGCGCACGGCATAGACACCGTCGACACCCTTCTCCGCGGGAGTCCTGTTGACCTGGCTGAACTCGGGTACGATCACCGTCACAGGCTTCTCGCCGATGTTCTTCAGGCCATACGACTCGCACAGCAGCGGCAGCCTCGTGCTCGGGAAGACCGACATCGACACCTCAACCGTAGGCTTGAGCGAAGAAGCGCGCGAGCCGCCGATGTTCGCCTTGCCCACCGCATAGACAGTCGTCACGTTGACCGCGCCGTCGATGCACACCGCGCTCACGCCGACCTGCTTCGGCACCAGCGAGTTTACGCTGACCATCGACATGACGTCGGTGGCATTGCGCATCAGCAGGCTGGCATGCGTGTCGTTCGGGATGCGCCGCAGCATCGGAAACACCAGCGAGCGTTCCTGCCAGTAGTGCCCCAGGTCGTCGATGCCCCAGCGCAGCACGCAGGAGATCATCTCCCCGCTCATCTCGATGTGGTCATTATATGGAAGTGAGATGCCCTTGACGTCGAGAGCGATCGAGCGACCGTCCGGAGCGATGCTCCAGCAAGTCTGCGCGGCCGACGGAGCCAGGGTGAGAGTGAGCGCGACAAGCGCCGTGAAGAGTCTTCTCATAGCCTATGGATTATGGAATGATTATACAAAAATAGGCAATAATCCCGAGCGCGGGAAGCAAAACCGCTAACGGTTGCGCAATTCCCAGAAAGCCACCGCGGCAGCAGCCGCGACATTCAGCGAATCGACATTGTGCTTCATCGGGATGCGCACGACATGGTCAGCCTCGGAAATGGCCTCGCGCGAGAGCCCGTCGCCCTCCGTGCCCATCACGAATGCAAGACGGTCGATGGACCTCAGCACGGGATCGTCCAGGGGAATGCTCTGGTCGGTCAGGGCCATCGCCGCGGTCTGGAAGCCGTATTCGTGCAACGAGCTGACGGGACCGTCAAGCCACGCCCAGGGAACCAGGAAGACCGACCCCATCGAGACACGCACGGCACGCCGGTTCAGCGGGTCGCAGGTGGTGCGGGTAAGCAGCACCGCATCAATGCCCAGAGCCGCAGCCGAGCGGAAGATCGCGCCGATGTTGGTGGTGTTGTAGACGCTGTCGATCACCACGATGCGATGCGCGTCACGAAGCACGTCAGCAACCGACGGCAGCACCGGCCGCCGCATCGCGCACATCACGCACCTGTCCCACGGGAAACCCGTCAGATGGCGCAGCACCTCGTCGTCGGCGATGTAAATGGGGATGTTCCCCACCCGCTCGACAACCTCCGCCGCCACACCGCAGAGCTGCTTCTCCTTGGTGAGCATCGCATAGGGCACGCACCCCGCGTCCAGCGCCACCTTGATGACCTTCACGCTCTCGGCAATGAAGAGTCCCTGCTCCGACAGACGCTTGTCGCAGAGCTGCGCCTCCGTCAGCGAGGAAAAGAGCTCCAAGCCCGGATCCGATATTGAATTGACATGAATGACCGGCATAATACCTTCCTAATATCCGTTTAACAGCAACCTGATGTGATATCAAAATGAGGAGCCCCGAAGCCCCGATGCGAAGATAGCCATTTCAGCCGAAAAACCGACACATCACCGCGCACCGACCGCAGCAGCGATGCGCTCCAAAGCCGTCATCAGCACACTTCTCGGGCAGCCTATGTTGAGCCTGACGAACCCCTCGCCGCCAGAACCGTAGGAAGAACCGTCATTCAGCAAAATTCCGACATCATCTCGGAAAAACGACATCAACTCACTTTGACCTAATCCCAACCCACGGCAGTCAAGCCAGACGAGGAACGAAGCCTCCGGCCGCACCGCGCGGATGCCGAGCGAACGGCTGTCGAGGAAATCGCAGAGACAGTCGACATTCCCCTGGAGATAGACCAGCAGCGAATCAAGCCAGCGCGGCTCGTGCGAATAGGCAGCAATCGTCGCGACAAGCGACATGATCGACGCCTCACCCAGCTTCGCGTCACCCAGATGCTTGCGGTATCTGTCGCGCAGCGACTTGTCGGGGATGATGCAGTAAGCCGTGCCCGAAATGCCCGCGAGGTTGAAAGACTTCGTCGGCCCGGAGAAGATCAGCCCGATCGCGGCCGCCTCATCCGAGACACTGCAGAAAGGGACATGCCTGCCGCCGCCGAGCACCAGGTCGGAATGGATCTCGTCGGAGAAGACCAGCACCCCCCTCCTCGCGCAGATCGAAGCCAGCGCGCGAAGCGAATCAGCATCCCAGCAGATGCCGCCCGGATTGTGAGGGTTGCACAGCACGAGAATCTTCGTGCGCTCGTCTATCAGCGCCTCCAGCCCCTCAAGGTCCATGCGGTAGCGGCCATCCTCAAAGATGAGCGGATTCTCGACCACCGTGCGCCCGAGCCGCTCCGCATAGAGGCGGAAATGGTCATAGACAGGCGACTGCACGACCACCTTGTCGCCCGGCTCGGAAAAGACGAGATAAGCCTGGTTGATCGCCGTGATGACACCCGGCGCATAGCCGATCCACTCGCGCTGGACAGCATAGCCGTGCCGCTTCAGCTGCCACGCCGCAATCGAATCGTAGAACTCGTCCGGAGTGAACGTATAGCCCATCGCATCCCGCGAGATGCGCTCCTGAAGCGCCCTGCTCACATAGGGATCAGTCTTGAAATCCATGTCGGCGATCCACATCGGCAGCTGCCCCTCCCCCGCGCGCCCGTGCTTGATGCTCCACGTGCCCGACCGGTCGACCACCTCGTCAAAATCCCACTCGGGACCCTTGCCCGAACAACCCGTAAGCACAGAGCCGACGACACCCGCCGGCAGCAGCGACAGCGACCCCGCCGCCGCAACACCCTTGATGAAAGAACGACGCTTCATGACATTGAAAGTTAGTAATCTTGACAAAGATAGGGAAAAAAGAGGAAGGAGGCACGACAAGTTTTTTACAACTCAGTGAACTCAGTATAATTGTGTTCGCTGAGGAAAGAGCGAAGTCGAGCATCCATCAGGGATGGGTAAAATCTCCTTCGGAAAGGACCTGGACGAGCAGGAAATGGCCTTTCATCTTATTTGAATTTCTTTAGCCAACCGCCGGAACGCTTGATGTAGAACCAACCGCCAAGCAGGTACGGAGCATAACGGCAATCCCAGCCAGACGAGTATCCCTTGACGAGAGAAATCATCTGTTCTTTAGACAACGGCATGTCTGGCACATCTTCCTTCTGCCAGCAGGGAGCGTGCTCGATAGCCCGGACAGAGAATGATCTATGCGTGCTAGAGCCCACGTCTCATCGGCTGGACGGCCGAAGATAATATCGTGTTCGTCTATCATAATATATTGAATTCGGCTTTTGACTCAAACGTGTAGATGCCGATCTAGTATCACCTTTTGGCGGTATCCATTCGGAAAGTCAAAGGTCATGGTCAAACGGTTGAACTCCGGATTGTTCTGATGAATGATACGATGGAAGTTCGGCGAAATGATGATTATGTTGGAAGCATCATTGTTGAGCGAATGGGTGAAGTAGTCGATATGATGAGCCTCAATGACGGGCTGACCGCATTCTTCACCAATCTTTTCGCCGGTAATCTGGCAACGATAGTCATACAGGCGCTTTAAGGAATCGCCAATGGAGCGATCCAGTTTGCGGACTTTTCGAGCGGCTACAGAAGTCCTGAATCCGGCAGAATCATCGGTCGCATTTTCAAAGTCATATTCTGATAAACCCTGAATCGCAGTCTGTAATTGGGAAAGGTCTTGCTGTTGTATCGCTACCACTTCGAAGACGTCAGGTTGGGTCGTGGCATTGATTACGAAGTACTCCTTGCTGTTGTCGGGGAGACGTAGATTGCGGGTGTTTCCTGCCTGAAACTGAGATTCAAGGTAGGTGAAACTTTGCGGAAAGGATTCTCGCATAAGCATTGCCGCCTTAGAATTTTCACCGTACCTGACCTGGAGAATATCCGAACGCTGCTCATTTGTAGCATTTGAGGAGACCTTAGATTGGTTGGTTAAAGTAGCTGGACACAATTCCGAACCTATTAGTAACTGAATAGCTCTATTTTTACCTCTTTCCAACGGCTTTACTCCAGCCCCTTGCATCATTGGTTGGAACTCTGTGGTAATTGCAAAGCCATAGTAGAAGAGGGATCGAAAGAC
>R24__coassemble_1753_pt1 | contig 10603 bp, 7 predicted proteins | sample R24__metabat2_high_PE_044 | metagenome-assembled genome bin R24 | reverse complement strand
GTCCAGCATACCTTCCGGAAGGAAGAAGCTAGTGAGGTACTCATATACGTTGATTTGACAATAGCACATTGAATGTACCGTCTGGAGCGTTTTCTAATGTACCGTTTGTGACGGATTCAAATGTACCACTTCAGAAGTGGTTGCTCTAAGGTTTTGCAAAGTTAGTTCTTTTTCTGTTTTTTCCGCCTAAGGGAGTCGCCTTTAAGTTCTATCCGATGCGCGTTAGCGCAGAGGCGATCCATAATGGCGTCAGCCAGAGTTGGTTCATTGATGTAGTCATACCACTTGGCAACGGGAAGTTGGGATGTGATGATGACCGATTTCCGCTGATAACAGTCCTCCAGGATCTGCAGCAGCGCGAGCCGCGAGTTATTATCGAGCGGCTGTAAGCCGAAGTCATCGAAGATGACGAGGTCATTCCGTTCAATATGATTGATTACCTTCAAAAGACTTCCATCAAGTTTAGCGAGCGCGATGCGCTCGATGAACTTGTTCATGGAGAAGTATTCAACACGGTGTCCCAGGAAGCATGCCTGCCGGCCAATGGCGCAAGCCAGGAAGGACTTTCCGCAACCGGTCTTCCCGTCGATCAATACGTTCTCCGCCCGCTCTATGAAGCTGCAATCAGCTAACTTCAGAAGCATTTCCTTTGAGAGATTACGCTCATCTGAACAGATGACGTCTTCAATGACGGTGTTGTATCTGAGCTTACTCGTTTTCAAGTATAACTCTGTCCGGCGCTTGTTGCGGTATTGGCGCTCTGCTTCTGCAAGACGTGCGACGAACATATCCACGGTGGGCCATTCGTTTACCGGCATTGCCTGGAGCCCTTTATAGCATTCCGCCATGCCCTTGAGTTTGAGGTCCTCCAACTGGAGGATGGTTTCTTGAGTGTTCATGTGCTTGTATTCATATGAGTGCCAGCTTTGGTTACTGATATTCGGATGCCCCTCGGATATTGTCGTTGGCAGGGATGTACGGAGTCATATCCGCGGGCATTAACGGAAGCTCATCAAGATTGCTCCTGAGGATCGCTTCTATGCGCTTGTATGTTGACGCCGTCTTGGGCTCGATTCTCTGACAGGCGGCCTCCACCCGGTCAGCGCCATATTGAACGGCCAGTCTCAGGACGCCCTGGCAAGCTCGATAAGACTGCTGTACAAAGAGGGTTGACCGCAGGATATTGTCTATGGATGCTCTGGTATGAGGCCCTATTTGACTGGCTTTGGATTGTAGATATGCAGCGTTGATGTCCTTTGACCGCATATAGGCCTGATGATTAGGCGGCATGTGCTCCGCGACTGTCGAGTATCCGTCGGTATATGCCCGTCTATGTACGGCTATACGCGTGAAGTCAACCCAGACTTCCACCGTCTCGGTATCGTATACAACTTTGGCTTTTTTACCCACATACTGGTAAGGGACACTGTAGAAGTGGTTCTTATCAACCTGGACGTGATAGGTCGTGTTTATAGTAACAGCCTTCTCATACTTGAAGAGGAACCGTGCCGGAGGCAGAGGAAGCAGATATGGCAGTTCTTCCTTCTCGAACTGCTCCCGGCGGCTATAGGTTTTGTTTTTACGATCACGGTTGTTGTACAGGTCATTAAGTTCATCCAACCTATGATTGAGTTCATCGTATGAGAAGAATGTGTCACGGCAGATACGGCTGTAGTAGTACCTGTATGCCTGATTTACCAGGCTTTCCGCAGGGCCTTTGTCTCGGGGCTTCCGAGAACGGCATTCAAGCAGCTCTGTCCCATAATGGAGGCACCACTGGCTGGCCGCTTCATTCAGGGTAGGTTCATACCGATTGACCTGCTTGATCCATTGGCGCATGTTATCTGTCTTGGATATCTCGGCAGCACCTCCGAAGTACTCAACGGCCTTGGACAATGCCTGGAACAGGTATTCCATCTTTGCACTGGGCAGCGCCGTAACATAACTGAGCATTGAGTATGGAAGCACACACACCAGAACAATGGCAGGAACAGCCTCTCCTGTGGATTTGTCCACTATCCAGAGGCCATCGCCGGCGAAGTCAAACTGCATTTCCCGACCGGGCTCATAGACATTATGGTACTTGTAATCATGGTTCTTCTCATACTCCTGGATGATAGCCTTGAACTGCGTATAACCATACGGATTGACCGTGGCCTTCTGATAGTCAGCATACAGAACGTCGTAGGTCATGTGTTTCCGCTTCATCTGCTGGGCGTACTCTTCCACGTTTTCCATCATGAAAGCGTACCTGTCAGCATCACGGCTGCGATGACCGTCGCCCTTGACCATGATTGCGTTTAACTCTGCATCTTCCAGGTTTAGAAGATCAACCATGGCTTTCCCGGAGGCCTCTGCGCGGTCCCGATAAGCCCTTAGAGATGTGCGGCTGATACCCAGTTTCCGCTCCATCTCCCTCAAGGAGGTTCCTCGTACGAACTCTCGAATGATTACTCTGATGTCCGTCATCGTTGCTTTTCTGTTTGCCATATCTTTGTGGTATTTGTCTTCTAACCACAAAGTTACATCTGTCAAACTTAAAGCAACCTATCTGAAGTCCCTGCCTAACCGCGGCTGGCACCGGTTAACACCGGCAGGTGGTACATTTGTTTCCGCTACAGGCGGTACATTTCAAAGTGATACGCCCGGTACATTTGTTTTCGCTATGGGCGGTACGTTTGATTCTGATATGCCCGGTACATTTGAAAGTGATACAGGGGGTACATTTAATCCGCTGCTATCAGTTGATTGCTTTCTTGTCTTCCATGACTACAAAGGTACATCCTTCCTCCGAATCTACCTCTATAGTCAAACATTTACATCATATCAGACACGGAAATTTGCAAGTGTCCCGAGATTTCCGACCGGATCGAGTACGAGATTGTGAAGTTCCTCAATGACCTGGGCAAGGGTCACCTCAGCAACGAATCCAAAGAACTTGTGAGATCGCAGATCAGGATCTGTGGTGAGTTGGAGTCCTTGGGTGACAGCGGAGAGTCAATAAGCCGTTCACTGCTGCACATGCAAGCTTACGGGCGCAAACTGTCGCCAGAGCATGCCGCAAAGCTTAGCAAGATGCTTGGATACCTATCTCAGGCGTACGAAGACATGATCTGGAACCTAGAGAATGCCGGGAGGATAGCGGACATCCGTAATGCAGAAATTGACGAAAAAGCCATCAACGAGTTCAGAGATGAATGCCGTAATAAAGAGCTTGACAGCATTGAGTCAAAGGGCGATGAATACTTCGAGACTGTATTCTACCTGAATGTCCTCGAGCAGATGGAAAAGATGGGCGACTTCCTCATAAATATCTCGCAGAACATCGTCATTTCGACACAATAGCTATACTTCACATAGCTAAAAGAATCGTATTTAAATCGGCCTGTCAAACTGAATGCGATTTCATATCGTATGAACATGTTCTCTAATAAGGATGAAAAGGAATATAGTTCAAATTAGCTTTCTAAATTCAGACGACTTAAAATCAACTTCCTTTAGAATCCATCCGTTTTATTGAGAATCGGACTAAGTCTTTCGCGCCAGATCATGCGAGCCCACAATGGCATGCTTGACCTGACCAGAAGCGATGAAGATCGTACGGAGTTCACACTGACGTTCAAGTAATTGATACTCTGTTGGGTTATTCTTAATGTATAATGAATTTGGGACGCTTTGAGAACATAGACAGGTTGTTTCGGCTTTATTACAGGCCGCTGTGTCTCTATGCGACCCACTATCTGAAGAATCCGGATGCCGTCGAAGACATAGTACAGGATGCTTTCGAAGGCGGTCGTAGGCATCAGCTGGAACTTCGGCCATGCGAAGCAGTCGAGACAGCGAAAGGTCGGCAACCTTGAGGAGGCATCCCGCATCAGCGGTGCAGGCTCCGGTGGCAGCATCAGCACAGGAAGCAACTGATAGAACAATGGCATCCATGGTCTTTTGATGAAAAGATCATGGATGCTTTGCATAATACGCTACATCTTGGGCATTCTAACCCAAAATGAATGTGTGTATTCTATATTTGGCATCTGACTTGGCATACTTTTTTTGAACTATTTTAGCTTATTGTGACTTTTGTAGCAGGGAATCAGCTATTTTGAGTCCTTATTGTGACTTTTGGTGCAAATGTTGGCGGATCCCTTATTGTGCAAATTTGGTAGGCATTTGGTCATCACAAGTGCTTATTGATACATTTGTACAAAAAGGGCGTGCCACCCCCATATATAAAGGAAGGGGGCCGGTCCGACATTGATTACTTAACATAATATAAATTGTGTAACAAATGGCCATATATGGTTGTTGAGCTACAATATGCCTAATTATTATAAAAATACGGCAAGCATCAGCCTGCCGTATTATCATATCGTATTGTCACGACTTTCGCAACATTTCGACGTAGTCCTATTCCAAGTTGTGCTTCTTGAGTTGCTTGACAATCCTGCGGATGATCGTCTCGATCGTCTGGTCAGGTTCGATCACATTGTAGTTCTCCCAGAACGCGTCGTCCGTGAACGCGGCCACCTTTTGCGAAAGCTGGTCGCGGAATTTCACTCGGCTGTCGTTGCTCACCTTGAACTCGCCCTTCTTGTGGTCGGTCACTGCAAGTTCGGACATCACCGTGTATTGGTTGGCAATCGGCCAGCGTTTGCGCTTCGCCTTGAATTTGAGCTCTATCCTCGCGTAGTCGTAATACCAAAGACCGTCTGAGATTTTAAAATTTGCGAGGAACGTCGCACTCTCTATCGAAATACGCGTATCTGAGGGCTTCTTGAGAATGAATATCGAAGTGGCGTCCGGACGGTTCTCCACATTCATCGCATAGTCCATGCGGCAGATCGCGTATGTCTCGGAATCGATGTAGACTTTGCCTCTGTAGAGTATCTCGTTGCCAAGGTCCTTTTTCTGGTCGAATCCCAGCACATAGCAAAGCCTGGAGTCGATCACTTCGGTGCCTTCGATCTCGAGGTCGTAGTAGTTGGAGATCATGGTCTCGGAAACTCCGGCGAAAGGATTCTTTGCCGGGTCGATCGAGAGCGTCGCCATCACGCCGCCCTGATAGTTTATGAGCAACGTGTCGGTCGTGTCATAGTTGACCGAGCCGCGGCCCTTGTAGATGCCGGCCTTGTCGTTGGCATAGCTTCCGTACGGCGCCTTGTCTATGTCGATGATCGCCTCGTTGAGCGTCAGGTAGCGCGTCTTGCCCTTGACGATCATCTCCCTGTAGAACGCCGTGAGCCCCACGTGTTTCTGGGGATAATTGTCCCTGACCTTGTAGAGCGCCGTGCGCAGCAGCATCAGCGGGTCTATGGCCCTGACCGTCGCGGGATCGAGTTCGATGGACATCGGTACCATGTTGATATCCAGCGACTTGCCTTCAACGGCAAGGAACATGGCCAGCGAGCCTTTCCATGTGCTGTAACCTAAATAACTGATAATCAGCAAGTTATCCTTGTCCGTACCGACAGGGACCTTCAGTGAGAAACACCCCTCCTCGTTAGTCACGTTGGAGACGTGCGTACCCTCGAGAGTAACCGAAGCATAATGGAGCGGCGTGCCGCGAAGGACATCCTTCACAACTCCGGATACAGTCACGAAATCCTGCGCGAAGAGCCCCTGGGGCATCACCGCGAACAGCAATAATAGCAATGTAACACCGAGTCGTCTCATATCTACAAATATAGTGAATTTTATTTTCCTATCTTTGCATGTCAAAGATATTATTCGAACATAATGGGCAGAAGGAAAAAACCTCTCATAGAGAATGTAGAAATAGAAACGCTGGCTGCCGAGGGCAATTCCCTCGCGCATGTCGACGGAAAGGTGCTCTTTGTTTCCCGCGCAGTTCCGGGCGACATCGTCGACGTGCAGGTCAACAAGGTGCGCAGCGGCTACAGCCAGGGCTACATCACAAGGATGGTCAAGCCGTCGGAGCATCGCGTCACCCCTTTCTGCGAACATTACGGCATCTGCGGCGGATGCACCTGGCAATGCCTCCCCTATCAGATGCAGCTTGATTTCAAGCAGCAGCAGGTGGAAGACCAGCTGCGCCGCATCGGCCACCTGACGTTGCCGCCGGTCTCCCCCATCCTCGGCTCCGAAAAGATCCGCGAATACCGCAACAAGCTCGAATATACCTTCTCCGAGAGGCGCTGGATCCTCGACGGCGAGGACATCGACTCGCTCACGGCGGAAGACCGCCTCGGCGTGGGATTCCACATCGGCGGACTCTTCGACAAGGTGCTCGACATCAGGCAGTGCCACCTCCAGCGCGAGCCGTCCAACGCAATCAGGCTCTTCATACGCCAGTACGCGATCGACAACGGCCTCACCTTCTGGAACCTGCGCGAACAGCACGGGTTCATGCGCAACCTGATGATACGCACCACCTCCACCGGACAGGTGATGCTCGTCGTTGTCTTCGGAAGCGATGCGGAAGGTGGCCCCCACTCCCCTGCCGCCGAAAAGCGCGAGGCGCTCCTCAAGGCCGTCAAGGCACGTTTCCCCGAGATCAGCTCGCTCCATTACGTCGTCAACTCCAAGTGCAACGACGCCTTCGGAGACCTTGAGTGCACGCTCTTCGAGGGCGACGAGGCCGTCTACGAGCAGATGGAAAGCCTTCGCTTCAAGATCGGCCCCAAATCATTTTACCAGACCAATTCAGAACAGGCATACAGGCTCTACTCGGTCGTACGCGACTGCGTGAGGGAGGGCATCGCGGAAGGCTCCGACAGCCCCGTCATATATGACCTCTACACCGGCACGGGCACGATAGCGCTCTTCCTCTCATCCCTCGCATCGAAGGTCGTGGGCATCGAATACGTTCCCGAGGCCATCGAAGACGCAAAGGTCAACGCAAGGGTCAACGGCATCGAGAACTCTGAGTTCTTCGCCGGCGACATGAAGGACGTGCTCAGCGCGGAGTTCATCGCAATGCACGGCCATCCCGACATCGTGGTGCTCGACCCGCCGAGGGCCGGCATCCATCCCGACGTTGCGAAGGTGCTCATGGAGGCGGCGCCCGACCGCATGGTGTATGTCAGCTGCAACCCTTCGACCCAGGCGCGCGACCTTGCGGTCTTTGCGCAGGACTATGACATCGTCAAGGTGCAGCCGGTCGACATGTTCCCCCATACTACGCATGTCGAGAACGTCGTGAGCCTCGTAAGAAAGGACGCAAAACAATAGAATCAACCATAAAGGGACATTTCATTTCCCACGAAAGACATGGACAGAAGGCAGTTTCTCAAAGACAGCGCAATCGCATCCGTAGGGCTTGCGCTGGGCATCAACGGCTCCGCAGCCGAAATGTGCTGCACCGAAGGGCGCAGGATTCCCCGCAGCGCGGATTTGCTCATCGTCGGCGGCACGGTCTATTCCGGAGCGGAAGAGGCGCCGGTGCAGGCTGACATCGCCATCAGCGGCGAGCGCATCACATATGTCGGCAAAACCAACCCCAGGATTGCCCGCAAATGCAATGCGGCAAAGGTGATCGACGCCACCGGATATGTGGTATGCCCGGGCTTCATCGACCCGCATGACCATGTGGAACCGACATTGCTCGACAATGACACGAAGGTCAACGAGCCATACCTCAGGATGGGCGTGACCACCGTAATTCCCGGACAATGCGGCGGCAGCCAATTCCCCATCAGCAAGTTCTTCGGCAAGCTGGAGGCGCAGGGCATCGGCACGAACGTGGCGAGCTTCTCGGGCCACAACGACATCCGTCGCGCGGTGATGGGAAGCGAGGACCGCTTCGCCACCGACGCAGAGATAGAGAAGATGCAGGAGCTGATGCGCCAGGAGATGGCTGACGGCAGCCTCGGCCTCTCCACGGGGCTCTACTACGTCCCCGGCTGCTTCGCGGAGAAACGCGAGGTCGTTGCGATAGCGAAGGTCATCGCTGCGGACAACGGCATCTACACCACACACGTACGCAACGAAAATAAGGAGCACCTCGGAGTCTACAAGTCGATCGAGGAAGCGCTGGAGATCGGCCGTGAGGCAGGCGTCCCGGTGAACATCTCCCACATCAAGTGCCTCGGAAAGTCCGTGTGGCACCTTTCCGACAAGATCATCTCAATGATCGAGAAACGCCAGGGAGAAGGCCAGAGAATCACCGCCGACCAATATCCATACCTTGCATCCGGAATCAGGATGTCCTCCGCCCTCACCCCTGCCTGGTGCCGCGACGGCGGTCTTGCGGGAATGCGCGAGCGATTCAAGGACCCCGAGCTCCTTGCAAGGATCAAGTCGGAAATCCCGGACTTCATCTACGAGCGAGGCGGCGCCGAGACCATCTTCATCTCCAAGAGCGCAGGCATCTACTCCGGCATGACGCTCGAGAACGCCGCGAAGAAGATGGGCAAGAACGAGGTCGACACCGTCATCGAGCTTCTCGCCGATCCCGACAAGTATCCATACGTCAATACCTTCGTGGCATGCGAGGAGGACCTCGAGAACTTCATGAAGCGTCCTTGGGTCATGACTTGCACCGACGGATCATATGGCTCGCATCCGCGCGCCGCAGGCTCATACGCCGAGATGATCGAGCAGTTCGTGATGAAGAAGAAGGTGATCACGCTCGACCGCTTCATCCGCCGGAGCACCGGCCAGGTCGCCGAGACATATCGCCTCAAGGACCGCGGCCATATCCGCAAGGATGCCTTCGCAGACATCTGCATCTTCCGTCCGGAAGAGGTGCGCGCCAACGCCACCTATGCTGAAGCAAAGCTTCTTGCAACGGGGTTCAAGTATGTGATAGTCAACGGACAGATTGCAGTGGAAGACGATGTCTGCCTCGGCACTCTGGCAGGAAAAGTGCTGCGCCGCAGCTGACCGGTAACAACATCCAAGGCAATGATACAGGACACCATAGCAGCACCGGCATCGGCGACGGGCGGTGCGATTTCGGTCATCCGCGTAAGCGGCAATGACGCCATTCCGATGGCAAGCAGCATCTTCACGCCAGCCGAGGGAGCGTCCCCCCTGTCGGAGTCGCGCGGCTATACGCTGCATTTCGGGCAGGTACACCTGACCGACGGCACGCTGCTCGACGAGGTGGTGGTCGCGCTCTTCCGCGCCCCGGCGTCATACACCGGCGAGGATTCGGTGGAGATCTACTGCCACGGATCGAACTACATCGTGCAGACGATGCTCGCTCTGCTCATCGAGAAGGGCGCGCGAATGGCCACCGCAGGCGAATTCACCAGGCGAGCCTTCGTCAACGGAAAGATGGACCTTGCGCAGGCTGAGGCGGTCGCCGACCTGATTGCCTCGGAGACCGAGAGCGCCCACCGCGTGGCGATGAACCAGATGAAGGGCGGCTTCTCGCGCGAGCTTCGGCAGATGCGCGACGAGATGCTCCACATCGTCTCGCTGATGGAACTCGAGCTCGACTTCAGCGAAGAAGAGGTCGAATTCGCCGACCGCGGCGAGCTCGGCAAGCTGCTTGACACCACCATCGACCACATCGACACGCTCGTGGCCAGCTTCCGCCTCGGAAACGTCATAAAGAACGGCATACCTGTGGCAATCGCAGGCGCCACCAACACGGGCAAGAGCACGCTGCTCAACGCGATCCTGGGCGAGGAAAAGGCCATAGTCTCCCCCATCCACGGCACCACCCGCGACGCGATTGAGGACACCATCAACATCGAGGGAACACTCTTCCGCTTCATCGACACTGCCGGCATCCGCAAGACACGCGGCACCGTCGAGACCATCGGCATCGAGAAGACCTTCGAGAAGATCCGCCAGGCGTCGATAATCCTGCTGATGCTTGACGCACGCCGCCCGGACAACTTCACCGAATCCATAGCGAACTTTGCCGGCAAATTCGACTCTTCGCGCCAGAAGGTGGTCATCCTGATCAACAAGTGCGACAAGCTCGCCGGCAGCACCACCCCCGCCCTGCCGCTGATGCGCGAATGCGCGGCATCCACCGCCAACGAGGCTGGCATCTCCCCCGTCGCCGTGCTGACAATCTCAGCCCGCGAGAAGACGGGAATGGCCGAACTGCGCCGCACGCTGGTGAAGATCGTCGAGTCGCTCAACTTCGACCTGGACGCGACTTTGGTGACCAACCTGCGCCACTACCAGTCGCTCCGCTCCGCCCTCGCCTCCCTCATGCAGGCACGCACCGCCCTGGACACCGCCAAGCCGACCGACCTCATCGCCCAGGACATCCGCGAAGCCCTCTACCACATAGGCGCCATCACCGGCCAGATCTCCACCGACGAAATCCTCGGGGAGATCTTCGGGAAGTTCTGCATCGGGAAGTAGGTTTCGGCCTCGGGCGGCTGGGCAGCAGTGGCTCCCGCGGGACTCACTCCGGTTCGCTGCGTTCGACCCTCCCATTGCCATCTGCGTCCTCGCTGCGTAAGAACTTGCTGTCAAAGGGTCCCTCCCGCTTCCCGAGGCCGTGGGTTGGCCACGCCCACGGGAGCCACTCTGCCCTGCGGCTACTGGTCTGTCAGGTTATGACTGATTGTTGTTGACTGGGTCGAGAGCGAAAATTCATCGATATTTCGCTCTGATTTCTGGCCGAATTTAATTTGACAGTGCAACAGCACTATCGGATGTAAAGTTATACATT
>R24__coassemble_1404_pt1 | contig 12844 bp, 14 predicted proteins | sample R24__metabat2_high_PE_044 | metagenome-assembled genome bin R24 | reverse complement strand
TTACGAAAAATCTGCATTTTGTGCAAGTAAAATGCAGATTTTCTTCAATTATTTTCGAGGATTTTTCACCTTGTCATAACGACTTCAAAAGCATCTTCATACGCCTTACATAAGGACTGTCGATTGCGGATTTTACCATCCCTACGACGCCATCATAGGCGAGTTCGGAGGATAAGACGTCCTCGTCTCCGATAGGCGGCAACTTCATTCTGCCCATATCCAGACGTAGGGAGTAGATCACAAGACCGGCCTCTTCCTTCCGCAGGAGCTTGACCATATTGCGGGACGAGTTCATGAAGATATACACGTCGCCATTACGCAGATTGGCGCCCATGCTGTTTGTCACGATACCACTCAGGCCATCGAAACTCTTCCGCATGTCCACCGGCCTGTTGTATAGCCAGTAGCGGATATGATTGCCCAAGCTAAACATTGCTGGCAGAGATTATCTCGTGCAGGTGGCTGGCTGTCATGCTGCCCTGGATCCGCATCGCAGTTCCCGATGACGTGCGCAGCTCAATGGTGAGGTAACTTTCCTGCTGACAACCTTGTGCCGAGGCCTTGCTTTTCGCGCCTGAACGAGCCGGAGACATAGCTCCAGACACGAACTCGCCGCCGGGAGTCAGCTGGACGAAGCCGGTCGGGGCGAGCGACTGTTCGTCTTCCTTCCTGTAACGGTTTTTGTAGCGATAGTATGCCCAACGAGGGATCTCAGAGTGGGCTTCAAAGTATGCATCATGCGTAATCTTGTGCTCTGCGCAGTACCTGTCTATTGACAGGATTTCTTCTCGTGTGACCATAAGCTTCGATTTTTTTGCAAATGTAGCCAGGATCTCTCCCGGCTACAATATGCAGATTATCGGATGCTTACATTGGCCGGTGCAAGGCTGCTGCAAATGGACTGCAAAAGAAAAGAGGCTGATCCTTTCGGGTCAGCCTCCTGATATTTTCAACTGTTGTATTTGCGCTTACAGGCAGCTTGCTAGCGAAGCTGGAAGATCACCGGGAAGGTGTAGGTAACCTTTACTGGCCTGTCTCTCTGACGACCGGGCTCCCACTTCGGTGAGCTGGATACGATACGAACTGCTTCCTTGTCGAGGGAAGAGTCAACACCGCGCAAGACCTGTACGTTGCTTACGCTACCGTCGGTGTTTACTGTAAACTGCAGAGTGACGCGGCCCTGTACACCGTTTTCCTTTGCAATTTCAGGATAGACGAGCTTGCTGTTCACCCATTTTGAGAAGGTGTTTGCATCACCGCCCTGGAACTTGGGTTTCTCCTCTACCAATGCGAATGGAATAGCTTCTTCCTCGACCACTTCCTCTGCAACTTCCGCTACATAGTCCATGATCTCGACACCTGTGTTGCTGTCATCCTCCATGTCGATGAAGAGGTCATTGTCAACCTGGATATCATCATCCACGATGTCGATGACGTCTGAAAGGACTGGAATCTTAGGCATCTCAGGCGGAAGTTCGTGCTGTTCCTGAGTGATAGGGATGATTTCTTCTTCTACGTCAGCGGTAGCTCCGGTGAGGTCGATCAATTCCTGCTTCTCTGATGTCTTCCACTCAAAAGCTACAAGTGCGATAGCCAGAACGGCTACAAGTCCGATTTCTCTGAACAGCGTAGTCTTGTTTTCAAGATCCGCTTTTTTGGATTTTTTGACTTCCATATTTGTTTTTTTAATTTATTGTTTTCAAATACAAGTCTTTGGAATCAATGCCCATCAGCATTTTTTCGTCAGATAATTCGTAAAATTAAGAAGAAAAAATCTTTTTTCCACAAATTTTTGTTGATAAAATTTTGACTAAAGCGCTAAACAGTTGAAATAGAATTATTTGATGATATTCATATCTTTAAGCACGCTGTTGGTCTTCTTGACAGCAGCTGCGCTTGCAGCGAACTTCTCAGCCTCTTCTGCGTTGAGTTCATATTCGAGAACCTTCTCGACGCCGTTCTTGCCGATTACTGCAGGTGCGCCGATGCAGAGATCTTCCTGGCCATATTCGCCCTCGAGATATACGCAGCAAGGGAAAACCTTCTTCTCGTCGAGAATGATGGACTTGACCATCGTAGCTGCAGATGCGCCCGGAGCATACCAAGCTGAAGTGCCGAGGAACTTGGTGAGGGTTGCACCTCCCACCATCGTGTCGGCAACGACCTTGTCAGCAGTCTCCTTGTCGAGGATCTTCGTTACTGGAACGCTCTTGTAGGTAGCCTTGCTGATGAGAGGAAGCATCGTGGTGTCTCCGTGACCGCCGATGACGATGCCTTCAACGTCTGAAGGAGCTGCGCCGAGTGCCTGGCTCATATAGTAGCAGAAGCGGCTGCTGTCGAGCTGTCCACCCATGCCGATGACCCTGTTCTTGGGAAGGCCGGTAGCCTTGTAAGTGAGGTAGGTCATGGTATCCATAGGGTTGGCGATGATCAGGAATATTGCGTTGGGAGAATATTTGAGTGCATTGGAAACGACAGTGTTGACGATGCCTGCGTTGACTCCGATGAGCTCTTCGCGTGTCATGCCCGGCTTGCGGGGAATGCCTGAGGTGACGATGACAACGTCTGAATCAGCCGTTGCTGCATAGTCATTGGTAACGCCCTTCACGCGGGTGTCGAAGCCGTACATCTTTGCAGTCTGCATCATGTCGATTGCCTTTCCTTCAGAGAGACCTTCCTTGATGTCGATAAGGACGATTTCTGAGCAATATTTCATGTGTGCGATAGCGTTTGCACAAGTAGCGCCTACGTTGCCGGCGCCGATAACTGTAACTTTTGACATAATTTAAGATTAATTTATTGTAAGTTGAATACTGTTCAATTACCTATTTTGCTAATTTTGCCGTCGGTTTGGAATTGCTTCAACAATCAAACCAAACGTTTGGCAAAGTTAAAAATAATAAACTCATTGTAACCTTTTTATGATCAGTTTTTTCTCCGAGGAGACGGATTTCACCCTGAAAGGAAAAAGATTGATTTCCAAGTGGCTCAGGCAGACCGCAAAGGACAACGGACGCAGGATAGGCGTGCTCAACTACATCTTCTGCAGCGACCCCTATCTCCTGCAGATCAACCGCCAGTTCCTTGGGCATGACTACTATACCGACATCATAACCTTCGACTATTCGGACGACTATGAAGGCCAGTATCCGAAGGGCACCATCAGCGGCGACATCTACATAAGCATCGACACGGTCCGTGCGAACGGCCTGGAGTACGGTGAAGGCTTCGAGAGGGAGATCATGCGCGTCATCGCGCACGGCCTGCTGCATCTGATCGGTTACGACGACGTGACGGCCGAGCTGCAGGCTGAGATGACGCGTCAGGAGAACCTGGCTCTCGACCTCCTCCAGACGTTGCGTGACGAGGCTTGCTGCAGCGGAAGCCGCAACCAGGGATGAAGGACTACGACATCATAGTCATCGGTGCCGGCCATGCCGGTTGTGAGGCGGCGGTCGCCGCGGCCCGCATGGGCTCGCACGTGCTGCTCATCACCATGGACATGAGCCGCATCGCGCAGATGTCCTGCAATCCCGCCATCGGCGGAATCGCGAAGGGCCAGATCGTACGCGAGATCGACGCGCTCGGCGGATGCACAGGAATCGTGACTGACGCCTCGACCATCCAGTTCAGGATGCTCAACCGCTCGAAGGGACCTGCCATGTGGAGCCCTCGCGCTCAGTGCGACAAATTGTACTTTTCGCTCAACTGGCGTTATGTTCTTGAAAGTACCTCAAACTTAGACATTTGGCAAGATACTGCAGTCGCGATAACCTTCCGAGAATCGAAAATTTCCGGCGTACGCGTATCGATGGGCGCAGAATTCAAGACAAAAAGCGTCATCTTGACAGCCGGAACCTTTCTCAACGGCCGCCTCTTCATCGGACTTGAGAGTTCGGAAGGCGGCAGGATCGGAGAACTTCCTTCTCACGGTCTGACCGAACAACTCTCCTCCCTCGGCATAGCGACCGCAAGGATGAAGACCGGAACTCCGCCGAGAATCGACGCGAGGACGCTCGATCTTTCCAAGCTGGAGGTACAGCCGGGCGACGAGGACCTGCGCAAGTTTTCGTTCCTTCCCATACCGACCGCAGTGCAGTCCGGCAAGCCGCAGAAACTTTGCTACATCGTGCATACCAACAGCCGTGTCCACGACATCCTGCGCTCCGGTTTCGATGAGTCTCCCCTCTTCACCGGCCGCATACACGGCATTGGGCCGCGCTATTGTCCGTCGATAGAGGACAAGCTCAGGACATTTGCAGGAAAGGATGCCCACCAGTTGTTCCTGGAGCCGGAGGGATGGCACACCAACGAGTATTACCTTCAGGGTTTCTCGTCCTCGTTGCCTCTTCATACCCAGATGGATGCTCTGCATGCGATAGAAGGGTTCGAGAATGTTGGAATATTCCGTCCCGCCTATGCCGTGGAGTATGACTATTTCGACCCCGTGCAACTTCGTGCAACCATGGAATCCCGTGTCATCGACAACCTCTATCTTGCGGGTCAGGTAAATGGTACAACTGGATACGAAGAAGCTGCAGCTCAAGGACTTATGGCAGGAATCAATGCTCATTTGAAGCTCGCGGGAAAGGATCCTTTCGTGCTCAAGAGGGATGAAGCATATATTGGAGTGCTGATCGACGACCTGATAACCAAGGGCGTCGACGAGCCCTACAGGATGTTCACCTCCAGGGCCGAGTATCGCATCCTCCTGAGACAGGACAATGCGGACTTGAGACTCACGAAGAAAGGTCACGACATCGGCCTCGCGTCGGATTACCGATATGAGGTGACCTGCCGCAAATACGAAGCTGCGGATGCTCTTTCGGAGTTCTGCCGAGAACAGTCGGTCACTCCTTCGCAGGTCAACCCCTATCTCGAATCCATAGGGTCCTCCCCCATTGAAACCAGGCGTCGAATCTCCGACATCCTTGTCCGTCCCTTCGTTGAAATGAAGTCGGTTCTTGAAAATGTTCCACGTGGAACAATGGCTGAGATGGACGGCAGGGTGGGGGAATGCGTCGATGCCGTCACCAAGCTTACTTCAATGGACTCGAATGATGTATCCGAAATATACTCAATTCCTTGGAGTTCAAGAGATTGCGTAGATTGCAACAGTGTCTCGAAGATGGTGGCGGACGACGTGTCCGAGGCTACGGAAATTGCCGTGAAATACGAGGGTTACATCGAGCGTGAGAAGCGTGTCGCGGAAAAGATCCTTCGTCTGGAAAGCCTCGTGATTCCCGAAGACTTCGACTTCATGAAGGTGACATCCCTGTCGATGGAATGTCGCATCAAGCTCAACCGATACAGGCCGACCACCATTGCGCAGGCTTCGAGGATATCCGGTGTTTCTCCTGCCGACATATCGGTCCTGCTCGTCTATTTCGGCAGATGACCGACAAACCGACAAACTGACAAAAAAAGAGTGTTCCACGTGGAACACTCTTTTTTTTGTCCTCAAGAAGGGGTCCTATGCGTCGTTCTTGTAGATTTCTGCTATTGCGTCAGCATATTTCTTGATGATGTTCCTTCTCTTGAGCTTCAGCGTCTGGGACAGCATCTCGTTGGCTGCGCTCCATTCGTCGCAGATTACCTTCTCGCGCTTGATGTTCTCGTGTGGAGCAAGTTTCTTGTTGACCTTCTCGACCTCCTTGTGGATGAGTTCGATCACTTCCGGTTCGTTCGCAAGTGCGGCATTGTCCATGTCCTTGAAGTTCCTGTTGCGAAGGGCTTCTTTCAACTTTGCGAAATCAGGTATGATCAGAGCCGATGCAAACTTCTGGTTTTCTCCTACGACCATCACGTTTTCAATCATCGGCGACTCCTTCAGAAGTGTCTCGATGACCTGCGGCGCAATGTATTTTCCAGCTGAAAGCTTGAAGATTTCCTTTTTGCGGTCGGTAATCTTAAGATATTGACCATCAACAAGATAACCTATATCTCCCGTATGCAGCCAGCCTTCTGAGTCTATCATTTCGGCTGTTGCTTCGGGGTTCTTGTAATAGCCCAGCATGACATGGGGACCGCGGGTGAGTATCTCGCCGTCCTCGGCAAATGAGAGCTCGGTTCCGCCCAGTGCCTTTCCAACGGTTCCGATGACATTGTAGCCGTCGGCGGGACTGTTTACCGCGATGACCGGCGAGCTTTCGGTCATTCCGTATCCCTCGAAAATTCGCATTTTCGCGGCGTTGAAACAACGCACTATCTTTGCCTGTATCGACGATCCTCCCGACACGATCTCCATCTCGTGTCCTCCGAGGTTTGCCCTCCACTTGCTGTAGACAAGCTTGTCGTAGAGTTTCTGCTTTGCCAGATAGATGGGGTTAGTGTTGCTGTTGTCGAAATTGTTGCCGTATTTCCAGGCTTTCCGATAGATGTATTTCTTGATTCCCGTGAGTTTCTTGCCTGCTGCATCAAGTTTTCCGTACATCATCTCAAGGATGCGCGGCACAGAGCAGAAACCGTCCGCATGACAGCTGGCCAAGTCGGATGCGATCGTTGCCAGACCTTCCGCGTAGTAGATGCTGATGCCCTGGATCTGGTATTCGTAGTTCATCGTGCGCTCATATACATGGCAGAGGGGGAGGAAGCTGAGCATCTTGTGCTCGGGTCCAAGTGTCTGACGTGCAGCGTGTCCCTTGGCGTTGAACATGAGGTTGCGGTGCGATAGCATCACTCCCTTGGGAACTCCGGTCGTGCCTGACGTGTAGATGATGCTGGCGCATTCGTCCGGGCTGATGTCGCGCTTGTTCTTCTCCACGGTTTCGAAGAATTTCTCCTTGTTCTCTTCGCCTGCCTTGTAGAGGTCTGCGAGGCACATCATCTCGGTCGTGTCATCCATCATGATGACCTTGATGTCGCGGTCGATTTCCGCAACAACAGGCTCCACCTTCCTGAAGAGTGATTTCGTGCCGACGACGATCACCTCTGCGTCGGAATGGGTGAAGATATGCTTGAAGTCGTCATGGCTCAGCGTGCTGTAGACCGGAATGTGGATCATGTGGGCAAGGGTTATGCCCATGTCCAGGAAGTTCCATTCGGGACGGTTGCCGCAGATGGTAATGATCTTCGTTCCGGGCTGGTATCCCATGGAAAGCAGGCCGTATGCCACCTTGTGTGAATATTCGCTGTAATCTTCAATGCTGTACTTGATCCATTCTCCCTTGCATTTGCGGGCGAGCATGTCCTCCTTGGGGGAGAACTTGCGGATGTGTTCCAGCAGGTCGAAAATTCTCTCTATTTCCATCTTTTTTCAGTTTATCTTGCAAATATAGTAAAAGAAATGGCTTTGAATACCCATTGGACGGGCAAAAAAAAAGCAAGGGAACTTCACAGCCCCCTTGCACACACCACATTTGATTTACAAATCAGATTATTTCCTTGTACTGCTCGGCAGACAGGAGAGTATCAATCTCCGAAGCATCGGAGAACTTGATCTTGATCATCCATCCTGCACCGTACGGGTCGTTGTTGACAAGTTCGGGAGCGCCGTCGAGCTCGGGGTTGACCTCGATGACTTCACCGCTGAGAGGCATGAAAGCATCAGCGACCGTCTTGACGGCTTCGATTGTTCCAAACACTTCTTCCTTCGCCAATGTCTCGTCCAGAGTCTGGATGTCAACAAATACGATGTCACCAAGTTCGCTCTGAGCGAAATCGGTGATGCCGACGATTGCGATGTCACCGTCGACCTTTACCCATTCGTGATCTTTAGTATATTTAAGTTCTGCAGGTATGTTCATAACATTTGCTATTTGGATGCAAAGGTAATATTTTTTTTTGTTCTAAAGAATTTTTAAAGCTTTTTTTATCAATTCTTCGAGATTTATCGACGAATTTTCCTTCAAAATCTTGTCAAGTGCCTTTTCGACGGCCGGCTTTGCGAATCCAAGGAGCACAAGTGCGCTTGCAGCCTCGCTGCGGACGGGGGATTCGGAGGCGGCGCCGACGTTTAACTGTACGCCCTGGCCCTGTGCTGTCCCAAGCTTGTCCTTGAGCTCGAGGATGACCCTTTGCGCGGTCTTGAGGCCGATTCCCTTGACGCTCTTTATCTTGTTGACATCCTGTGAGATGATTGCGCTGCGCACTTCGTCGGCGCTCATTGCGGAGAGCATCATGCGCGCCGAGTTGGGGCCGATGCCGGAGACCGAGACGAGCTTGAGGAAGACATCCCTCTCGTCGTTGTCGAAGAAGCCGTAGAACATTTCCTCCTCTTCGCGAAGATGGTGGTGGAGATAGAGCTTCACCGCCTCGCTGCCGCTCTGCTGCAGCTTGGTGAAGGTGTTCAGGCTGATCATGATGCGGTAGCCCATGCCGCCGCACTCGACGATGGCTTCTGCCGGCGAGAGCTCTACAAGCTGTCCTTTGATGTAGTCGTACATTGTTGGTGTTTTGAATGTTCCGTGCCCGCTCCGTTTCACTTGGGGCGGTTTTTCGGTTCAAAATTATTGAAATACCCACAATAAACAAAACAATTAAGTATTTTTGCAAGTTAAAACAATTCCAATTGCGGACTATGAGCGTTACAGATGACATAAGGGCCCAGTTCCCGGCGTTGCAGCAGACGGTTTACGGCAAGCATCTGGTCTATTTCGACAATGCAGCCACGAGCCAGAAGCCGCAGGCGGTCCTGGATCTGATCGGCCGGATGAATTCGCTGACCAATGCGAACGTGCATCGTGCGGTCCACAAGCTCAGCGTCGACGCCACCGAACTGTACGAGGCGGGACGCGAGGCGGCGCGCCGATTCATCGGTGCATCCTGCAGGGAGGAGGTGGTATTCACCTCCGGTGCGACCGCGGCCCTCAACCTGCTTGCGACCTGCTTCACGAGGCGTTTCGTGGCTCCCGGAGAGAAGATCCTCATCAGCGAGGCCGAGCACCATTCCAACATAGTGAGCTGGCAGATTGCCTGCGCCGCCGTGGGCGCTTCCATCGAGGTGGTGAAGGTCGCCGACGACGGGATGGTGGACATGGCCGACCTGGAGCGCAAGCTCACGAGCGACGTGCGCCTGCTCTCGATAACTCATGCGTCCAACGTGCTTGGCGTGGTGAACCCAGTTGCCGACATCGTTGCCATGGCGCATTCCCGCGGCATTCCCGTGGCCGTCGACGGCGCGCAGAGCGTTGTCCACTGTCCGATCGACGTGCAGCGGCTGGATTGCGACTTCTTCGTATTCAGCGCGCACAAGATATACGGCGCCACCGGCACCGGAGTGCTCTATGGTCGCCGCAGCCTGCTCGAGCAGCTGCCTCCATACATGGGCGGCGGTGACATGGTGGATACCGTGAGCTTCGAAGGCACCACCTACGCGGAGCTTCCGCTCAAGTTCGAGGCGGGCACGCCGAACTTCATCGGTGCATCGACGCTCGCTCCGGCGCTGGAATTCGCCTCGCGGGTGAATGGCGATCCGGAGCTGATGAGGCTCGAAAGGGAGATGGTGGAGTATCTCGCCACCGAGCTTCCGGCAATCGACGGGCTGAGGCTCTACGGCATGCCGTCGGACCTCTCCCTGAAGATACCGGTCTTCTCGATGACTGTCGACGGCACCCATCCTTCGGACCTGGCCCAGATATTGGACAAGATGGGAATCGCGGTGCGCTCGGGCCTCATGTGCGCCGAGCCGCTGATACGCAAATATTCGGACCGCGGCATGCTGAGGGCTTCGCTGATGCCTTACAACACCCTGGAGGAGTGCGAAACCTTTGTGAAGGGACTCGGAAGGGCCGTGGCAATGCTTAGGTAACAGGAGTGATTTTATAACAATTTCGTTATATTTTTATGGAAGAAAACATCAGGACGATCCAGGAAATCGAGGCGGACGTGGTGGAGGAGTTCTCCATGTTCGACGAGTGGCTGGACAAGTATGAATATATCATCGAACTCGGCAAGTCGCTGGAGGCGATCGAGGAGTCGGACAAGAATGACGGCAACCTGATAAACGGCTGCCAGTCGCGCGTCTGGCTCGTCTGCGGCGAGGAGGAGGGACGTCTGCGCTTCAAGGCCGACAGTGACGCGATCATCACCAAGGGCATCATATCGTTGCTCATCAAGGTGTATGACAACCAGAAGCCGGAGGACATCCTCGCGTCCGACTTCTCGTTCATAGAGAAGATAGGGCTCAAGGAGAATCTCTCGCCGACCCGCGCAGGCGGGCTGCTCGCGATGATCAAACAGATAAAGTTGTATGCGCTTGCCTTTCAGACAAAAGAACAGTGAGATGGACGAAGAGACTCGTGCAAGGATCAAGAGTGATGTCGTCCTGGCCTTGAGCCAGGTCTACGACCCGGAGATTCCGGTCAACATCTATGACCTGGGGCTGGTCTATGAGATCAATGTCCAGGATGACGCTTCCGTCGACATCAAGATGACCATGACCGCGCCAAATTGTCCCATGGCGGAGGATGTCGTGGCAGAGGCGCAGAATGCCGTATCCGATGTCCCGCTTGTCAAGAAGGCCCGCATCGAGCTCGTCTTCGAGCCGCAGTGGACGCAGAAGATGATGAGCGAGGAGGCGATGCTTGAGCTCGGACTGCTTTAGGAGGGTGGGGGAGATGGTTTTTCTGGCTCTGGGAACGAACATCGGCGACCGCGAGGAGAATCTCCGCATTGCGAGGGACATGATCCGTTCGGCATTCGACGCCGACATCGTCTGCTCGGATGTCATGCGCACCGAGGCGATGGGGTTCGACGGTCCCTGCTTCCTCAACCAGATAGTGGCGCTTGAGACCGGCAAGGGTCCGTTCGAGGTGCTTGGCATCTGTCAGGGCATCGAGACCGGAATGGGAAGGCTGCCCCACGGTGCCGTCTGGAACGAATCCGGAGAGCGCATTTATGAAAACCGCATCATCGACATCGACATTTTGACATACAACGATATGAAAATGACGACAGAAAGGCTAACTTTGCCGCACCCTCAGTGCTACGGGAGACCCTATGTCGCCGAACTGATGAAAACCTTTGACAAGGAAATATACAAGAAATACAAGATATGACACAGGAAGAAATTTTCAAGAACCTGATCGCCCACTCGAAGGAGTACGGCTTCATTTTCCCTTCAAGCGAAATCTATGACGGTCTGAGCGCAGTCTATGACTACGGACAGATGGGCGTAGAGATGAAGAACAACATAAAGAAATATTGGTGGGAGGCTATGGTGCACCTCAACGACAACATCGTCGGCATCGACTCGGCAATCTTCATGCATCCCCGCATCTGGGAGGCTTCCGGCCACGTTGGAGCCTTCAACGACCCTCTGATCGACAACAAGGATTCCAAGAAGCGCTACCGTGCAGACGTCCTCATCGAGGACTACCTCGCGAAGCTCGAGGAGAAGATGAACAAGGAGGTCGAGAAGGGACGCCGCAAGTTCGGCGACGCCTTCAACGAGGAGCAGTTCCGCGCCACCAACCCCAACGTCCTCCGCAGCAAGGCAAAATATGACGAGATCCACGCTCGCATGACCGAGGCGCTCAACGCCAACGACCTGCCTGCGCTTCGCCAGATCATCGTCGACTGCGAGATCGCCTGCCCGATCTCCGGCACAAAGAACTGGACTGAAGTCCGCCAGTTCAACCTGATGTTCAGCACCCAGCTGGGCAACGTCGACGGCGGTGTGGGTACGATCTATCTCCGTCCCGAGACCGCACAGGGCATCTTCGTCAACTTCCTCAACGTCCAGAAGACCGGCCGCATGAAGATTCCTTTCGGCATCGCCCAGATCGGCAAGGCTTTCCGCAACGAGATCGTCGCCCGTCAGTTCATCTTCCGCATGAGGGAGTTCGAGCAGATGGAGATGCAGTTCTTCGTCCGTCCGGGCGAGGAGATGAAGTGGTTCAAGGCTTGGAAGGAGACCCGTCTGGCTTGGCACAAGGCTCTCGGCCTGGGCGAGGAGAAGTATCGCTTCCATGACCACGAGAAGCTCGCGCACTATGCAAATGCCGCAACCGACATCGAGTTCGAATTCCCGTTCGGCTTCAAGGAGCTCGAAGGAATCCATTCCCGCACCAACTTCGACCTCGGCCAGCACCAGAAGTTCAGCGGCCGCAAGATCCAGTACTTCGACCCCGAGACCAACGAGAGCTACACTCCGTACGTCATCGAGACTTCGATCGGCCTGGACCGTACCTTCCTTGCCATCCTGTCGGCTTCATACTGCGAAGAGAAGCTTGACAACGGCGAGGAGAGGGTAGTGCTGCGCCTTCCCGCATGCATCGCCCCGGTCAAGCTCGCCATCCTTCCCCTTGTCAAGAAGGACGGCCTGCCCGAGAAGGCGCGCGAGATCATGGACGAGCTCCGCTTCGACTTCAACTGCCAGTATGACGAGAAGGACTCGATCGGAAAGCGCTACCGCCGCCAGGATGCCATCGGTACTCCTTTCTGCGTGACTGTCGACCACGACACCCTCGTAGACAACTGCGTCACCATCCGTTATCGCGACACGATGCAGCAGGAGAGGGTTCCCATCGAGAAGCTTCACGCAATCGTAGCCGAGAAGGTGAGCATGAAGCCGCTCTTCAAGGAGATTCACAAGATCCAGTAGGATCGCTGCCATATGGCGAAAGAGGCCGACCCGCAGGGGCCGGCCTCTTTTTGTTCGTCGCTCATCGTTTTGAAACAAGGAAGCACATGAAACAACCATGGTTTTGTAACATTGATGTTATAACAAAATCGTTATAGTTTGATCTTTGCGAAGAGGGTTTCAAGGGCTGCCTGCCTTCGGTTGGGTCACCGGATGAAACAAGAAGAGGCCGACCTTTGCGGTCGACCTCTCTGGCGGTGAATGGGGGATTCGAACCCCCGGTACGGTTACCCGTACGGCAGTTTAGCAAACTGCTGGTTT
>R24__coassemble_1180_pt1 | contig 14849 bp, 12 predicted proteins | sample R24__metabat2_high_PE_044 | metagenome-assembled genome bin R24 | reverse complement strand
TGTTTAACTTTACATCCGATAGTGCTGTTGCACTGTCAAATTAAATTCGGCTATTTATTCAGAAGCATCCTCAACCGATTGCTCTCCTGTAGTTTGTTAGCAGGATGCTTGCTGATTTCAAAGCGACCCTTGGTCTTCTTGTCCTCGGGGAAGTCGAATATCATCCGGATCTGAGCGGAGTCTTTCCGGAACCAATCAGCAAAATAGGTCAGCTCGTTCTTGGCTCCGTGCCAAGTGGCCTTGAAGATGCTGTCCTTGGTGAAACGGATCTGTTCAATGAGATACCCGTCAGAAGGAATATCGCAGAATTCCTGCATCTGCTTCTCAAAGGCAAGCAGCTGGTCGTCGGATGAAAACCCGCAATGGTCCAGTTCATCAAGCATCTTTGCAGTTGAGGTCAGCTGCTCATCACAGCGTCCGCAGAGCAGCACCATACTCATCGCTATTTCGTGAGCTTCTGGGAATATTTCTTCTCCGTCATAGCATTGGCAGCGCCAGTCATCAAAATCCAGAACCGCAGCCTTGAACTTCTGGTACTGCTCAAAGAACTTCTCCGTCTCACGGATGCGCGCCTTGTTCAACTCGATTTCCGGCCAGTCATCACGCAGTGCAAGCGCAGCATTCATAATTGACTGCAAAAGAGTAGGGCAGTTATCCTCCAGCTCATCTACACCTGACTGTATCTTGATTCTGTCACCTCTATGGATTTCACTATGGCCGGCGATTCTCATAATCTCCTCCATAGTTGAGACAGCCGAACGCATCTGCTCGGCCGCCTCAATGATTGAATGTCTGTCTGCTCCCATACTACTTGAAATAATCGTATGTGTCCGTAATCTTCTTCACCGTCTCAAGCTCATTTGCCTTGATATACCGCTCCAAAGTCTTGATGTTGGAATGGCCGGTAATCTTGCAGATGTCGTACACGTTCATTCCGGAAAGGAACATCAGCGTGGCTCCGGTTCTTCGGGCAGTATGGGTGTGCATAAGCTCATACTTCTTGAAAGTCTCAGTCTGCAGAGTGCCGCCCTTGGTGTTGCGAACCTCAACGGAATCAAAAAACTCGCACATCTCACCGATATCCTTGAGATACTTGTTGATCTTCTGTTCGCTCAGATGAGGAAGCCCGTCAGGGTATTTGTCCAGAATTGTACGAAGGGCCTTGTTGCACGGAATCACGACCTTCTTGCCGGTCTTCTGCTGCACGATATGAATGGTCCTCACAGTCCTTTCAGAAAGGTTTCCATCCTCATCCCAGGAACGTATAGTCTCCTTGCGGATATCCTCGGGTTGAATGTTGTTGTAGTCAGAAACTCGCTGGGCAGTCCAGACCCCAATCAGAAAGATATCCCTAGCATCCTGCATGCCCTGGCATTTGCCGGAAAGGTCGAGGTCCGTAATCTTCTGAATCTCCTCACGAGTCAGATAAATGGAATCCGCATCAGTCTTGGGTGCCTTGAATGAATGCGCCATATAATTGTGATTGGTATGGTACCCGTCCTCCTCCGCGCAGCGCAAAACCGTCTTGATAACCTTGATAGTCTTGCCAATCGTATTCAGTCCATAATCGATCTTCTTCATGAAAGCCGTGAAGTCGCGGTAAAACTCCATATCGATATCATCGAAGTCGTACACCTTCCGCTTCTTCTTCTCAAAATCCGTCAGTCGGTTGAAGGCCACGCTGATTGCCACAATGGTCCCGTGAGCAAAATTCTTCCCGGTATAAGTAGACCTGCCGCCATTCTTGATCTGCGTTAGATACAGCTCCCTATACTTCGTAAAAGTCATCCGGTTCTTTGCTTCAGCTGCAGCAGCTTCCGCAGCCTTCGCTTCCTCTTCAGCTTTGATCTGCTCGGAATAGCACACGTCATGAATAATCTGATGAACCTGTTCTTTGGTAATGGCGATTCCTTGCTTGAGAATGAAATTGATTCCATCCTCAATCAAAATTTCTTTCTGATACAGTTCCCGGCCCTGTTCAGTCCTGTAGAATTTCTCGAGCTTTGCTGCCTTGTCTTTTCCCTCGTAGAGCTTGACATCAATTTCAAGTGGGGTGGCAACAATGATGTTGACTTTCGGCTCCTTGACTTGAACGCGACACTGGAGCGGAGCCAGTCCAGAGTCCTTTTTCGTTCTTAATGAAAAGATTACTCCCATAATCGTTGTGTATTTTTTGTTCGCACAACAAATATAAGAAAACTTTTCGACATGCTACTAAAACGCTACTAACGAAGTTGAATTTCCTTAAATTTCATTCATCACACAAAAGTCTAAAAATGCCTTCTACGCATCTACAACGAAGATTTGCTACTATATCAATCTATTCAAATATACCCCTTTCGGTACCATCCGCACCATCGATCCCGAAACCTTCGAGATGCAGGATTTCCAGCCGTTCATCCAGAATTATGCCTCCTGCATCAAGCACTCGCTCTTCATCCCGACGGACATCCTCGAGGATTCCGTGGGCGACATCTGGGTCGGCACGGTCGCAAACGGCCTTCTGCGCTATGATGCGGCCACGGAGACCATGGCCCCAGTGGAGGGGGCGCCCTGCGATGACATAGAGGGCATACTGGAGGACAACCAGGGCAACATATGGGTGAGTACCCAGCACGGCCTTGGCCGCTGGGACCGCCAGAGCGGAAAATTCGTGAACTACTTCAAGGTTGACGGCATCGGCGGAAACCAGTTCTACGACAGGTCCCGCTGCCGCCTTTCCGACGGTTCACTCGTCTTCGGCGGCACCCACGGCATCACCTGCTTCAATCCTTTGGAAGTGGACCGCCGCATCGACGCCCCGCTGGTGTTCGAGACCCTCAAGATCCACAACCGTCTGGTCGAGGGCAACATCGCCGGCAAGGAGTCCCTTGCGTTCAAGCATGACGAAAGAAACTTCAGCATAGGCTTCGCTGCCTTGGACTACAGCGAATTCAACAGGCTCCACTACCACTATTGCATGGAGGGCCATGACGTGGTATGGATTGATGCCCAGAACAACAACGAGGCATACTACGGCAACATCAAGCCCGGACGCTACACGTTCCGGGTACGTGCGACACAGAGCGACAACGAGACTGTGATTGCCGAGAATTCGATGGGAATCAGGGTCAAGCCCGCACCGCTTGCCAGTTGGTGGGCGATATGCATATATGCGTTGTTGCTCCTTGCCCTGGCATTCATTTTCATGATGTTCAAGAGGCGAATCGACAGGGAGCGGGAGACCGCCCGCAAGGCCGAGGAGGAGAAGGAGCAGGAGAGGAGGGTGAACAAGATGAACATGGACTTCTTCGCCAATGTCTCGCACGAATTCAGGACACCCCTCACTATGATCGCCGGTCCCGTCAAGATGCTCCGCGAGGAGAACGCCGACGAATCGACCGGCAAGAGCCTCGGGATCATCGAGCGAAACGTCCACAGGATGCTGCGCCTGGTGAACCAGATGCTTGATTTCAACAAGCTCGAGAACGACACTCTCAAGCTGAAGGTCTGCAAGGTCGATGTCATACCCTATCTCGAAGACCTCGTGGACACATTCCGCCAGACGGCCGAGTCCAAGGACATCACCCTTGAGGTCCAGGGGCTGCAGGAGAACTGCGAGCTCTGGGTCGACGAGGACAAGCTCGACAAGATCTGCTACAACCTGCTTTCAAATGCAATCAAGTATACCCCGCGCGGCGGCACCATATTGTTCGAATTCGACATGGAAGGGGCCGACGAGGCCATAATCCGCGTCAGCGACAACGGCCCCGGCATTCCGGAAGAGTATCTGGAGAAGATATTCGAACGCTACTACCAGCTCGACAGTGCCGGAGGCTCCTACAATCTCGGCACGGGAATCGGCCTCTACTATGCCCGCTCCCTCGCGAACATCCATCATGGCTCCCTGACGGCTTCAAACAGGAGCGAAGGCAGCGGCGCAATATTCACATTGAAGCTTCCCGCAAGGGAGGAGGCGTATGCCCAGGGCGAGAAGGCCGAGTCCGGACGCGACCCGAGGGCATTCGCGACAGGTGCTCTCAAGAAACTCGACTTCGGCCCCGAGGAGACCCAAAAGAATGACCGCAGGACCATCATGATCGTCGATGACGACATCGATGTCGCGCATTACCTGAAGGAACTTCTCTCACCCATATATAATGTAGTGTGCCGCTTCGACGTCGACACCGCCTTCACGACCCTTCGCGAGGAGCCTGCGGACCTGGTGATGAGTGACGTGATGATGCCGGGCAAGACCGGCTACGAGCTTTGCCGCATGGTCAAGGGCGACATGCTGCTCTCCCACATACCTGTGATACTCGTGACTGCCAAGACGGCCATCGACGACCAGGTCGAGGGCTTGAACTGCGGTGCGGACGCCTACGTGACCAAGCCTTTCGACCCGAACTATCTCCTGGCTCTGCTGCAGTCGCAGCTCAGCAACCGCGAGAAGCTGCGCGAAATACTGGCGAGCGCCACCCGCACGGGTGACATCGGCGAGCAGGACGGCTTGAGCGGCAAGGACAAGGCCTTCATGGACGAGCTGTTCGGAATAATGGAGAGCGAGCTGGGCAACAGCGACATCGACATCACCCGCATCACGGAGAAGATGAAGATTTCCCGCACCAAGCTCTACTACAAGACGAAGGGGCTCACCGGAGAGAACCCCAGCGTGCTGTTCAAGCGCTACAAGCTCAACCGCGCCGCGCAGTTGCTCCGAGAGCACAAGTACAACATGTCCGAGATAGCGGACATGACCGGCTTCGCGACCCTGTCGCACTTCTCGACATCGTTCAAGAAGCAGTTCGGGGTACCGCCGAGCGAATATTGATCCAGCCCGGGCAAAGGTGTTTGCCAATCGAGCCGAAATGACTAACTTTAGGGCTGCAAATACTGATGCCATGAAAAGATTTTTCCACATCTTGTCCGTCGTCGCCCTTCTCGCGGTGGCGTTCGGATGCAAGAATGCTCCCAAAAATGACGGCCAGGCCGTCGAAGGGGACGATGAACTGACCTATGACTATACATATCGCTACACCGGAGAGATCGACGGTGACATCCCGGTGACGATGTGGTTCGTCCTGCGCAGCGATGACGCGGTGGCCGGCGAGATGCTCTTCACCGCGATCGACGAGGCGAAGTTCATCCGCGGCAACATAGACCGCGAGGGTGACAGGCCATGTCTCCGAATCAAGCTGTTCGAAGGCCAGGACGAGGAGAACCACATCTGCAGCCTTGTCGGCGAATGGTACGGGGGCGGCCGCATGGGAGGATCCTTCTGGGATTTCGACGGCAATGAGTCCGCCTTCGAGGTCGAGGACACGGGCGGTGAAGAGGGTTGCACTGCGCCCTACAATCCATTCAAGGATAATGTTTTCGAAAACCGTTCCTACATCTACGAGTAGGAGAGGCCATATCAGTCATCTTGTTTACAAGTCATGGAAATGAAACGAATTGCAATGATGTTGCTGCTGGCGGCCACGATGGCCTCGTGCGGCGTAAACCGGGAGAATGTCGATTCCGGATGGGGCGATGCCGGCTCCTGGTATGACGGTATACGCGAAGCCGACACGGAAAAGGCAGACGTCTTCTACGTGCTCTCCACCAATGTCCTCAGTTCAGTCGACTCGGCGGGCGTGGAATCCTTCAACGCGCTGCTTGGCGACGGCGAGAGGGAGATAATGAACATGGAGTTCGCATACATGGACGACCTGTTCGGTGACAGCTTCAACTTCTATGCTCCGTACTATCATCAGTTCACGATGAGCTCGACACTGTCCGAGGATAATTACGCCGCGGCGTACGGCGTTGCCGTCGAGGATGTGGAGAGCGCCTTCGACTATTACATGGCTCATTTCAACAACGGCCGTCCGTTCGTGCTCGCCGGCTTCAGCCAGGGCGCGATGCACGTCCTCTCGCTTCTCAAGCACATGACTGACGAGCAGTATTCAAGGATGGTGGCGGCATATATGATGGGATACAGGGTGACCGCAGAGGATCTCGAGCATCCTCACGTGGTCGCGGCGGAGGACGCTACGACCAAAGGTGTGACCGTCTCGTTCAACTCCGTCGCGGATACGAGCGCGATTTGGCACTCGATCACTGACGGTGCTGCAACCTGCATAAATCCCGTGACCTGGACGACCGATTCGACGCCCGCGCCCATGTTCTATGGAGAGGATTCTTTGTCGATCAGCGTACTGCCCGAATACAACGTGCTGCTGGTCGGCGACATAGATGTCGACAGCTATGTGTTCGCACCGCTCGAGCCTTTCGTGGCCCGCGGCAACCTGCACCATTGGGACATCCTGTTCTATCACGACTACATCCGCGAGAACGCCATACTGCGTGCCTACGGCAGGTAGCCGTCCTTCAACGGATGCGGCTAGTCTTGCTGGCCATCTCCCCGAGGCTGGACGGCTCCGGCCTGCGGAGCATTCAGCCTTGCCGCCCATTCCGTGGGGCTCACGCCGGTGAATCGCACGAAGTTGCGATAGAAGTTGGTGACGGAGTTGTAGCCGGAGCTCAGGGCTATCGCCTTGAACGAAATCTTATCCTGCTGTGACGAGCGTATCAGTTCCTTTGCGTATTCCACGCGGTGCTGGTTGACGAAGCCGCAGAACGAGTCGTCATATACCTCCTTTATGGCCTCTGCGACATACAGGCGGTTGGATTTGAGCTCTTCCGACAGCTGTACGAGCGATATGTCCGGATTAAGATATTCCTTGTTCTCCACGAATCGTTGCAGCCCTTCCGCAAGTTCGGAGCGATGCCTGATGTCGGTGCTCTCCTCCTTGCGGGGACGCTGTGTACGGCATTCCGCCAGTTTCTCGGCCTCCTCCCTTTCCTTTGCATAGAATTCGGATGCGCTTTCGCCGATCCTCATGCCGTGATGCCCGATGGCGGCAAGCGCTCCCGACAGGCACACTCCAATGCCGACCATCATCATGATGTGGTTGCGGAAGACGGAGAACGGCAGCGTGCTCAGCAGTACGAGCGCCGTAAGCGCGAAAAGGCCGAACCATTTGAGGAGTTTCTCCGGGCTTATGAAAGTCTCACCCTTGTTGGAATAATAGCGTTCGAGGACCTTCTCGTACTGGCCAATCTCGGGAGACGAGAATATGAGGATGGCCAGTGTCTGCACCAGGTTGACTGTCCGGAAAAGGATCGAGTCGCAGAAGAACTTTACGACGAACATCTTTCCGTAGGAGGCCATCGTCGTCACACCGTTCTGATACAATTCAAAATAGCCTGCGGTATTTCCGATGCCCATGATCGGAATCAGGATGATGTTGGCCAGCGTGACGATTGCGGCGGGGATGAAAATGAGGAAATCTCTCCTTCGCACGCCCGCATGATATGCGAGGGAGCGCACATAAAGGTAGTATGTCGGAGACACGGACAAAGAAGCGGCAATCGAGACGATGTCCAGGATGATGCCGCTGCCGTGAGGTCGGTTCATGTAGAGGAGCATGGTGAACATGGAGAGCGCCATGCAGAGGAAGCCTGCAGTGAGGTATATGTGATGGGGCCTCTTGCCCTTGAGGCGAAGAAGCACGATGGAATAGATGACGGAAATCAGCAGTGGAATGGCAAAGGCCGCAGCTGGCAAAAGGAAATGAGTAAGCATGCCTGCAACTTGAATTGAGCACCAAAGTTATGATTTATTTCCATATTGTGCTCCAAAATGTCAGTTTTTAGCAAAATAATACAATGATTTGAACATTTGTAATCAGATACAAAAGTTCAACCGAAACTGTACGATTCTTTTTTTGGCTTCTCCAACGGGTTGCCGCACATTTGCGCCGATTCAAAAATCATTGAAAAATGAAAAGGCAATACGAAAAAATGAAGATAACTCCGGTGATGGTTTTCCCAGACCGGGACCTGCTTGCCGGCTCGGTAACCGTCGACAGCATCCAACCCGGAAATGTCACGTTGAAGGATTACGAGACCGTAGTCGATACCGAGGATGATTTCAAATTGGGCTTCGGTGACTAGAATATGATTGTTGCACTATGGGAAAAGTAAAAGTGTTTTGTTTTGTGGCGGCGGCCCTCACGGCCGCCGCTTTGGTCTGCGGTTTCGTGGAGCCGGGCGTTCCGGTCGGCTCGTCCATAGGGTTCAGGATAAGGAGCGCCAAGGCTCTTGACACGAGGGGATGTGCCGCGTCCATGCCGGTTGACACGTTCCGGATGAGCGACGACATGTCGCTGGCCGTGAGCGTGGCCGACTGGGCAGGGAAAGATGTTACCAGAGGAAGCATCGTGACGCAGGATGCGCTCAACGCCGGCGAGGCATACGAGAAACTTGGACTGGAGTCGCTGCTGAGGCAGAAGGTCGAGGGTCAGCCCATACGCTATATCAGGGAGGGCAAGCTCACCTGCGACGGAGCGGGTCATTGGTCTTCCGAAAATGAGTACAAGTGGATCAACGAGGTGGAGATGTGCTTCTGGTCATATGCGCCGGACACCCTCTTCACGTCAATGGATTTCAGTGACGACGAGGCCCAGATCGGCGGCCCGTGCGAGATGTCGTTCACATATGACACATATTCACAGCTCGACCTGATCGTGGCGCACCGCGAGCAGGTAAACACTCAGGGCACGACCGTGGACCTGGACTTCAGGCATGCGCTTAGCGCAATCAGATTCAATACGGACGGGATAACGAACGCCACCGTTGAAAGCATAAGGTTCATAGGTATAAAGAGAGGCGGTGAGTGCAACGTTGTCCCGGATGAGAGCGATGAGCTCTCGTTCGTGTGGACTCCCGGTCCGGAGCTGGGCACCTTCGAAGAGGAGGGGGATGAGGCCACCTTCCTGCTCATGCCGCAGCAGCTGCCGGAAGATGCCGAGCTCGAGGTCACGTTCATCGGCGGTGACGGCATCACGACGGTCCGCAGCGCAGTGATCGGCGTCGGCCGCAGCGGCGGCAGCATCAGCTGGCTTCCGGGCAAGATATACACCTATACGCTCACATACGACCACAAGAATTCCACTTGGGAGTTCAATGTGACCACTCCGGACCAGGTCGACTATGCGGGCGGCACGACCGGATTCACCGTCACGAGCAAGCGCTTCGCGGGAAGCCAGTCATTTGACGTCGACTGGACCGCGGAGTATTCGGAAGACGGCACGAATTGGTCGACGACGATACCGCAATGGCTTGCGGATGCTCCTCTGGCCGGCAGCGGCGAGCAGTCGTTCACGTTCGACATCCCTGCCCGGGAAGGCGAGACGGATGCGGGCGCTGAGATGCGCGTCCTTGACCCGGTCAGCGGATACAACCTTGCCAACCATACGGGCGCATCCACCGACGAGGAGACGGCAAACTGCTATGTGGTCAGCCGCCCTGGAACATATTCGCTCCCGCTTGTGTACGGCAATGCCATCACGGGCGGCACGACGAACCAGTTCTCCTACAAGGCATCGGAGGGCAGCGAAATTGCGCTGGCGGCTCTTGTCAACAACCGTGGAGATGCCATCACGACGCCTTACATATATGACATGGCGGGATGCACTCCGGCTTCCTGCGTGCTGGTATGGCAGGATGCGCCGGGTCTCGTGACCTCAGTTGCGCTCTCCTCGGACAAGCACCATCTGGAGTTCGAGGTGCCCGCAGCGACCATACGCCAGGGAAACGCCGTGGTGGCCGTGCGTGACAAGGATGAAAACATACTCTGGAGCTGGCACATCTGGGTGTTCGACAAGGATTTGTCCGATGTCGTGGACATGGAGTCAGGCGACAATGCCGCCTCGTTCATGCGCTGGAGCCTTGGCTTGCAGGAAGCCTATCAGGTCCACTATCAGTCACGTTCCTGCCAGATTCGTTTCACCCAGGCCGATTCCGGCAACACGGCAACGGTCACGGTCGAGCAGCAGGAATATGATGACATCTACGGTGACAACTGCACCTTCTACCAGTGGGGCCGCAAGGACCCGATTCTTTCCGGAAGGGGCATCTCCGTGGTCTCAAAGCCTTGTTACACCGAAGACGACAGATATGCCGTAGGCTATTCCGACATGGGCAACTCACTGAAGGATTACATTTCCCACCCGAACCTGGTCAACATGTACGACGACATGGATGCTCGTTACATAAACCTCTGGAACATCGCAGCCTCTGCCTACAAGCAGTATGACCTCGCCGTTGTCAAGACGGTATATGACCCTTGCCCGCCCGGATTCAGGATGCCGAACACAATGGAGTTCGAGAGCATCAGCCAGGATGCCGGCAGCTGGAACGGGGCCGGATGGACCGTCGGCGAACTTGAGCTCCCCGCGTTGGGCTACAGGTCATATATGGGAAACTATGTCTACGGGGTAGGCACGGCGGGAAACTTCTGGTCCGCAGTGGCGAATGACCAGCACACGGGCAGCCTGATGGCCGTGGACAGCGGCAGCATCAACCACTACAACTTCTACAACAGGGCGCTCTGCCTCCCGGTCCTTCCCGTAAAGGACTAGCCTCTCCAGGCGGGTCGCAAGCCGGCCCGTCGACGGATGGGCATGACCGGGAGGACAACATTGCCCAAATATACTTATCTTTGCCATCGAATCGGGGTACAGAGAGGATCTGTTGAGAAATACCCGTAGAACTTGATATGGTCAATACCATCGTAAGGAATTTATGTCAGAGATCACCAATTTCACTCGAGACTGCCTTCTGGTCAGAAAGCAGTCTCCTCTAGTTCACAACATCACCAACTACGTGGCGATGAGCCTGTCGGCCAACGCCCTGCTTGCCATCGGCGCATCGCCGCTGATGTCGGCGGAGCCGCTGGAGATGGAGCAGATCGTCGCCGTATCGTCATCACTCGTCATCAACATCGGCTGCCTGGAGAGCGTTTCCATCAAGGCAATGGAGCTGGCGGCCTCCTGCGCGTCGCGTCTCGGCCGTCCGTGGGTCCTCGACCCCGTAGGGGCAGGTGCGAGCAGCTTGCGCACCGATACCGCGCTGGGCCTAGTGGAGCGCCATCACCCCTGCGTGATACGGGCAAACGCTTCGGAAGTGCTCGCGCTTGCCGGAATTTCCGCCGTATCGCACGGCGTGGACAGCGCCGCCGACAGCAGGGATGCCCTGGACGCCGCAAGACAGCTTGCGAAGAGATGGGGCACCGTCGTCTCGATGAGCGGTGAAGTCGACTACATCACCGACGGCACGTCTGTCATCTCCATAGCCAACGGGAGCCCCATGTTGCCGCGCGTGACGGCGATGGGATGCACCGCCTCGGCGCTGACGGGCGCATTCGTGGCGGTGGACGGAGATGTGCTGCAGGCGGCCGCCTCCGCAATGGCACTTGCCGGCGTGGCAGGCGAAATGGCTGCCGCGAGAAGCCGCGGTACGGGTTCGCTGCAGGTGGAGTACCTCGACATCCTCAGCACGTTCAACCCAGAAGAAATCGAAAAGCAGATAAGATATGAACAAAGCCGCCCTTGAACTCTACCTGGTCACCGACAGCCTGCTCTGCCGCGGCCGTGACCTGGTCGACATAGTGCTGCAGGCCGTAGCCGGAGGCGTGACGATGGTCCAGCTCCGCGAAAAGGAGCTGTGCACGCGTGATTTCATCGCCGAGGCGAAGGCACTCAAGTCGCATCTCGCCCCGCTGGGCATACCACTGATAATCAACGACAGGGTCGATGTCGCCCTCGCATCCGACGCGGACGGCGTGCACATCGGCCAGAGCGACATGCCATATGCCGACGCGCGCAGGCTGCTTGGCGGCGGCAAGGTCATCGGCCTCTCGGTCGAGAACTTCGACCAGATCGTGGAGGCGAACGCCCTCGATGTCGACTACGTCGGCATTTCACCCGTATTTGCGACGCCCACGAAGACCGACACCTCAGCCCCATTCGGCCTCGACGGCCTTGAGGAGGCAGTGCGCATCTCCGTCCATCCGACTGTCGCCATCGGCGGCATGAACCTCTCGACCGCATCGTCGGTGATGGGGCGCGGAGCCGACGGAATAGCGGTGGTGAGCGCGATAATGGCGGCGGAAGACCCGCGCAGGGCCGCCGCGGAACTCAGGGAGGCGCTGCGGAGATGAGCGGACTTGACAGACTTGGCGAATTCGGACTGATAGCAGCCATCAGGTCCTCTTTCCGGTCTCCCGACGGAGTTTGCGGAATAGGTGACGACTGCGCGGTGATTCCGCAGCACGGGGGAATGGAGACGCTGGTGAGCACGGACATGCTGATGGAGGGGACGCACTTCCTCATCGAGGATGTGGACCCGGAGCAGCTTGGCTGGAAATCCGCAGCAGTAAACATCAGCGACATCGCGGCGATGGGCGGCTCCCCGCTGGGAAGTTTCCTGGCCTTCGCCCTTCCGCCGACCCTTTCCCAGGAATGGGTCGACAAGTTCATGGCAGGCTTCCGTGAAGCCGCCGAGGCCTATTCCTTCCCGCTTCTGGGCGGTGATACGACCTCTTCCCCGGACAGGCTCTGCATATGCGTGACCGTACTCGGGCAGGCTCCCGAGGGAAGCAGCCTCAAGCGCAGTTCGGCACGTCCGGGAGACGGCATCTTCGTCACAGGCACTCTGGGCGATTCGGGATGCGGCCTGGAGTCGATTCTCAGGGGGTATGACAGGGATCCCTACCTGGTTGCCCGCCACTATCGTCCAACTCCGCGCCTCGCGGAGGGAAAGCTCCTTCTGGAATGCGGCCATGTGCATGCGATGATGGACATTTCGGACGGCGTCGGCTCGGACTTGCGCCACATCATGGAGGAGTCCGGAGCAGGAGCCGAAGTCGACCTGGACAAGCTGCCGATTTCGGATTGCGCGCGGCGGTTCTGCGCCGCACATTCGCTCGATCCGGTGGACATGGCGCTTTGCGGTGGCGAGGACTATGAGCTCCTCTTCACTGCCGACCCCTCTGCGGAGCTGCCGGTGGAGTGTACGATGATAGGCAGGATAACCGAGGGCGGGGAACTGCTCTGGAAGGGTTCCGACAAGGATTACATTGGATTCAGACATTTTTGAGATGAAATATTCGAGAGTACTCACAATAGCCGGAAGCGACTCCGGCGGCGGTGCCGGCATACAGGCCGACATCAAGGCGATCAGTGCCACGGGCGGATATGCCGCAAGCGCAATAACGGCCATCACGGTCCAGAACACGCTCGGCGTGTCGGCAGTCAGCAACGTGCCGATGGACATCGTCAAGGGGCAGATAGCTGCCGTAGTGAGCGACATCGGAGTGGATGCCGTCAAGATAGGGATGCTGAGTTCGGCCGAGCTGGTGCTTGCCGTCAGGGACTCCCTGCTGGAGTTCGGCATCACGGACATCGTGCTCGATCCGGTGATGGTGGCAACGTCGGGCGACCGGCTCATCGACGAGGACGCGGTCGCCGTCCTGGCGACTTCGCTGGCCCCGCTTGCGAGGGTCATCACGCCCAACATCCCCGAGGCTGAGATACTCTCCGGCTCGGTCATCTCTTCGCAGGACGACCTGCCTGAGATGGCGCGAATCCTCTCGCAAAAGATTTCCGTGGCAGGCCGCAAGGTCTCCGTGCTGATGAAGGCAGGCCATCTTGACGATGACGAGCTGGTGGACTATTTCTACAACGCCGAGGAGGACCATGTCATCGACCTGCGTTCGCGACGCATCCGCTCGCGCAACACTCACGGTACGGGCTGCACGCTCTCTTCAGCCTTCGCGTCATATCTTGCGCAGGGATTCACGCTGGACGAGGCTGCGCGCAGGGCAAAGAACTACATAGCCCGCGCCATCGAGAGCGGCGCAGGCTATGAGATGGGACACGGACACGGTCCGGTGGACCACTTCTGGAACCTCAGATCTTGAGCTTGATCCGGCACTTGCCGAGCGCCCAGGTGAGGAGTATCACCACCATCGAATAGACGAACGCCTTCGTCAGTCCGAGCGCTCCGTCGGTAAGGAGGGCGGGGTAGTGGAATCCCGTGATGCGATGCAATGCATTCAGAATGTAGGGAAGCGTGTAGCAGGTGAGCGTGGCCGTGCCGGCAGGCGAAATCGGCCGTGCCCATGCTGTCTTTCCCCTGACGTCGGCAATCCAATACAGGAGCGCGAAGAGGGGGAAGTAGATGGCCGTGCAGTAGAAGAGCCATGTCGGGGTAGCCTGTATCTTGGAGATGATCCAGAACCTGTGGCTGACCGCTCCCGCTACCAGCATCGCGGCGCCGAGAACCACCATCGTGACGATGAACTTGCGGCTCTCCGCATTGCCGCCGTCAGCCTTCGCCTCGTTGTGGCGCAGCAGCAGCGATGATGCGAGCATGCCTGATGCGGTGAGCGCGACGTGCGTCCAGCCGCCCGGATAGAAGCCGAGGATGACGGCGCGGCACGAAAAGTCTTCGGGGATGAAGCTTGCCTTGTTCAGGATGCACAGCACTATCGAGACTGCCCAGAACCACTGGACCAGCCTGAGCTTGCCGCGCGAGAAGATGTAGGCGAGCGAGCATGCCAGGTAGCTCCAGCCGATGAGACCGAGTATGCCCCACCAGCGTACCTTGAAGGGCATTCCGTTGCAGTCCTTGTAGATTACAAGGCCTATCAGGATGATGGCGCCGAGGACCTTGAGCACTTTTGCCCAGACGGGCTCGCGTCCCTCCCTGCGGGGATAGACGTTCCAGAGCAGGAAGTAGGCGGCGACGGCGATGAGAGTGAAGAAACCTCCGGAGAGACCGCCCTCCACTCCCTTCAGGTTCATGGAGAATACACCCATCACCAGCAGCGCGATCGTGCGCAGCACGATGTGGCCGATGACCTGAAGGTGGCTGTCGCCCTTCCTGTAGCGGGTCCTTACGGCAAGGGGGATGGAAAGGCCGACGCAGAAGAGGAAGGCGGGGAACACGAGGTCCGAGAATCCCATCATGTCCTCGTC
>R24__coassemble_1115_pt1 | contig 15476 bp, 9 predicted proteins | sample R24__metabat2_high_PE_044 | metagenome-assembled genome bin R24 | reverse complement strand
CTCCGAACAGGAGCATAAGGCTCGTTTGTTTTGCAGATGTGTCTCTCGATGATGTCACTTCCAAGGATCACATCGATGATATCTTCTCCCGGCGCGTTGCGTCTCTGGAGATATGCTTTGCGATTTGTCTTGACTGCCTGTTTTGCGGCCCTAAGGTTTGCCTCTCTGGTCTCGTGCTCAACAGTCTTCAATATTTTTGATGTCATTATCGCATTGTCCTCATATTATCCCAAGAACACGAATTTGACGTTGTATCAATAGTGATGATAGATTACTTCTTTTGTACGCGAATATCTATGCTGCTTCCTTTTGAACTTGTCATCGTCAACTCTGCATTGCTCCCTGACATTGATTTGACAACATAATAGTAATACAATTCGCCATCGACATAAGTATTGATTGTATTGCCGCTGGCTGTATATGTTCCGCTGCCGTTCCCGAAGTACCCAGTGCCATAATATGTGCCATCAGTGTTGAATTTGATGGTGAACTGGAACTTTGAATAATACGAGCTGGTAATGTCAATCCACGAGCCTCCAGAATATACTGCAGTGCCGTGCCATGTTCCACTGCACAGAGTATCTTTTGAATAATCGAATTTCCAAGCGTCTTCTTTCTGGCAGGAAGAGAAGCTGAGGCAGAGAGTTACTGTCGCAACAATAAGGGTTAAGAATTTTTTAATGACAAATGTGTTTTTGAATTAATACTATGCTAAAAGACCAAATTTTGGCTTGCTTCTGCAAAGGTATTTCAGCGATTTGACAGCTTTTGACAGTTGAAGTAAGCCCGTAACTCACCGAAAAATCGAATTTTTACTGACATTGAAGGAAAATGACTAAATTTGCAGTGGAATCGGCATCATTGCTGTCGGTACCGTAATGACATAGAATACTTGGTATTCACTATTTGCAGTAGCCCACCGAATCTCGCCAGGATTTAGCATCTATTAAAGAACTACTATGCACATAGGGGATAACCTCATACGCTTAGTGTGAGTGTTGATCCCTGCATGTAGTTCATGGCTTCTGGCGAGGCCAAGGTGGGCTCTGCAGGAGTAGCTCACACTATTTATTTTGTATCTATGGACACGGCGTCTCTTGACAATAGCATCAGGAAATTCATCTCTGAAAAAGATGATTCGGCTGTTTACGATTTCTGCGCTGAACTCACACCGAAATATCCTGTCTGCATAGAGTTGACTCATTGCATCGAAGAGACTGTCGATTTCCTTGAGAATGCAATGATTCTGTATTCAGGCTATCAGTCTGATAGGTTCGGCCCTCTGGCAGCAGCTGCGAAGCAGATGGTGAAACAGGAGATTGAGTCAGGACGGTGGACATCTATGCCATCTGATGAGAAGAAAGCGGCTGGTATCATCGCTCAGCGTTCGTTTGATGATCTTGCCAATTCCAGAGCTAAAATCGAGGATCCCGACAAGTTGTATATGGTTATCGGCCTCTACACATATACAGCTCTTGTGTGCAGCGGCAGGTCCGATGTCTGGGACTTCATCAGGCTGTTCGTTTACAGCTGGCTTATCTATTATTCTGAGATTCTTTCGATACCTGCTGCAAGTAAGAGCGAAGGCCCTCAACGTGTGTCCTGACGATTGCTGCCTTGCCTTCTGAAGATTCCAGATATTGCAGATCATCTTCATTGTCGTAGAAGAACGACTCCGTCAACACTGAACAGCACCAGGTGTTCTTGAGGAGATAGAAGTTTTCTTCCCAGTCCGGATCTCCATCACTCCAGTCTTTTCTGATATTCCTTCCCAGAAAGTTCTTTTCAGCTTCTTCATAGAGGCAGGTGGCCAGTTCGTCAGAGGATGTTTGTCCTTTGGAAGTGTAGCAACTCCATCCCTTTGCATTCATCCATTTTGAGCCATTTCCGGCGGCATTGGCGTGGATGCTGACCAAGATTATATTTCTCTTTCCGTTGAGGATACAGGCGGTGTTTACGCGGTTTACCCGTTCTTTGAGACTGATGTCATCTGATTCCGGAACCAAGAGCTCTGCATCGAATCCTTCTGCCTTGAGTCCTGATACGACACGGGTGGCAATTTCTCGATTGAAGAACCATTCACGGAAGCGTCCATCTGGAGAGCGCTTGCCAGGTGTAAACTGGCCGTGGCCGTTGTCAATAAGAATTTTCATTTTGCTGTGGTGTTATGCACAGCTGACAGATTCCATTTGCGAAGGTAGTGATATTTGTGGATAGGCAGCTCGCAAGAGTGGCGGAAAGTGTCGGCTCCAGAGCCCTCCATAGCTCGGGAGCCGGATACGCTTTCCGACATTCCGGCGGACGCGAGTCCGACGGAACTGCCGGTATGAAGTATAAAGGTTTTGTGCTATATTTGCGATAGAAAATCTCCCAACAATAGGGATGTATTTTTAGTTCGCACGGGCCGAAGTTTAGATTTCTAGACTTTGGCCTTTTTAGACAACCCTCCGAAACAATAGATTTCCGAATTCCAAAAGGATTGATGCGAATTTAATGTTGTTAGTAGCGTTTTAGTAGCATTTTGAAAAAGAAAACCCCTCACAGAACATTCTGTAAGGGGTTTGGCGGTGCGGAAGGGAGTGTTGAAGGCCGCGACCAGTACTTTCCCGCCGCGAAGCATCACCAGACCCGGGGCAAAACCGTTCATGATGCCCGCAGGAACAAATGACCGCTCGCCCTTCTTCAATACCAGCACCTGCGAGAAGGCCGTTGTCACCCAGACGGAACCGTCGGCTCCCTGGGCGACATTCATCGGGGCAAGCACGTCATATGACTCCTGCTTGACCACCTTGCCGCCGACATACCTGCAGCGGAACACCTTCGAGCCGGTTCCCGAGGCCACCCAGACAGAGCCGTCGTCCTGACAGCTCACATAGCTCACCTCGGACTTGTTCACGCCAAGCAGTCCGGACGTCAGACCGAGGTCCGCATGGCTGAAGCGGCCTTCGGTGTCATAAATCCACAAGCCTTCGCTCATCGTGCAGATCCAGACATTCCCTTCTGAATCCTGAGCGACATTCTCAACTGAGCGATTCTCCAGAAGGCCTGTCAGAGGCGAACTGCTGAACGGCTCCTTGTAACTGTAAACCACTTCGAATCCCTGGTCGACGGAACCGATCCACAGGTTGCCCTTGGAATCGGTGAAGAGCGTGCTGATCTTGAAGTCCGGGACCTTGAACGGGAATCCCATGTCGTTCTGGTCCATGAGCATGCCCTTCTCGGCATTCTCGAAGAACAGGCCGTCGTCCTCGGAATAGAGAAGGACTCCGTCCATGTAGGGATGCACGAGGCTTATCCTGACATTCTCGTAGCCCCTTCGCGATGCCGCCGTTGCCGAGATGGTGCCAGCACGGTGGGTCAGGGAGTTGTAGACGCGCAGGTCGCGCCCGTACGCGCTGATGAATATCCTCCCGTCCGGCAGCATGCAGCAGTTCGAGGCCGAACCGTCCTCAAGCGGAACCGACTCCCTCTCCGTCATGGTCAGGGCATTGAAGCAGCGGAGCGAGTTCATGCATCCAAGCCAGAGTTCCCCGTTGGGTGAAAACATCGCGTGGAGAATGTAGTCGCCGATGTCCTCGCCGTGGAGCACAGTACGGAAGACGCCGTCGTTCTCCTCGTAACGCATGAGCGACGTGCCGGTGTTGCCGATGATCATCCCGGAAGGAGACTCAAGCAACTCGAACATGTTCCTGTTGAAGTTCTCGTACGGAACCCTGACGACGCTTCCATCCTCCCCTATCAGGCATGGACCGTTCACGGTCGAGGCCCACAGGCGCCCCTTCGAATCGCACATGACCGCCTTCACCTGATTGTCCGTCAGGGAGAGGGTGTCCGCCTCGCTGTAGTATTGGTGGAATTCCCTTCCGTCATATTTGTTCAGGCCGCGGAATGTCGCAATCCAGATGTGGCCGTAGGAGTCTTCGCAGATCGAGTTGACGTTGTTGTTTGAAAGGTCGGTGGATATGACGGGGCTGCAACCGGACTCGACATAGCGATACTCGGAGTCTGAACACGAAGCGGCAAGGAGCACGGACAGCAGGATGCAGGAAAGGATTCGAGGAAACTTTTTCATCGGTGGATTCTGTAACGGATATAAAGGTAACAAAAAAAAACGGCTTCCGAGAAATCGCAGAGGGCACTTTGAACATTTCCGAAAATTTTTGAACATATGTTGAATCGCAAGTTGAACAGGATGATAACAATTAGATTGTATGGGAAATGATGCTTTCCGGTTTGTTGCCGAAATTTGTTATGGACAAAAACGTTCATTCTTTTTTAACCTAATATTTACAAGATGAGAAAATCTGTTATTTCAAAAATGGCAGTCATTGTCATGGCAATGCTCATTTCCATTCCTTCCGTCCTTGCGCAGACCGTGAACGTCCGCGGCAAGGTCGTGGATGAGACCGGCCAGCCCGTAATCAGCGCCGGAATCATGGAAAAGGGCACCTCCAATGGCACCATCACCGACATGGACGGAAATTACTCCATTTCGATCAAACCAGGCGCAACCCTGGTATTCTCCTACATCGGCTTCGAAACGCAAGAGGTTGCCAATGCAAGGGGCGTAACTGACGTAATCCTCAGGGAAGACCGCAAAGTCCTCGAAGAAGTGGTTGTCGTCGGCTACGGCGTTCAGAAGAAGAGCGACCTTACCGGCGCAATCTCACAAGTCAAGAGCGAGGACATCGAGCATCGTACCATCACCTCGGCCGCACAGGCTCTCCAGGGCAAGACTGCAGGTGTCCAGGTCCTCACCAACTCTGCAGCACCGGGCGCATCGCCCAACATCCTCATTCGTGGCGTCTCCTCCAACAGCAGTTCCGCTCCGCTCTATGTAATCGACGGCCGAATCGGCAGCATCGCAGGAATCGACCCCAATGACATCGAGTCCATGGAGGTCCTCAAGGATGCTGCTTCCGCTGCAATCTACGGTGTCGCCGCAGGAAACGGCGTCATCCTCGTGACCACGAGGAAGGGCCGCGGCAACGGAACGATCAGCTACGACTACCAGTACACCACCCAGAGCCTCGCAAGAGTTCCTCACATGATGAACTCCGAGCAGTGGATCCAGTACTTCACCGAGGCCGGACTGCTCAACATGGACAAGGTCAACCAGTATTGGGACTTCAAGACCAACACCGACTGGACCAGGGAAGCGTTCGAGAACTCTCTGATGCAGCACCACAACCTGTCGTTCTCCTCAGGAGACGAAAAGGGAACGCTCTTCGTTTCCGGGTCGTATCTTGACAACAACGGCATGATCAAGGGCGACAGCGACATCTACAGCCGCCTCACCGGAATGATCAACGCCACGCGCAACATCAAGCCCTGGCTCGAGATCGGAACCAACAACCAGATCGAGTACTACAAGTCCCGTTCTGTCTCGGAGGGTTCGGAGTACGGCTCCTTCCTGCTGTCCGTCCTCCAGCTCGACCCTCTCACCCCGGTCAGCTACAACGTGAACAACCTTCCCGACTACCTCAAGGAAGTGTATGACGATCCCTCGATGCCGGAACTCCTGGGCGACGGGAACGGCAACATCTGGGCTCCTTCCCAGTTCGTGACCGGTGAGAACATCCATCCTTTCGTCTCCAGGGACAGCAACTACTCAACGTCGCGCGGATTCAACATCAACGGATCGACCTACGTGAACTTCAAGCCCATCAAGGGCCTCGTATTCACCTCACGCGTCGGTTACATGTTCGGTTCGAGCGAAAGCTACGGCTACGCGAACGACTATTACTACAGTTCCCAGAAGGCCAACGACCTCCTCAGCGTGAGCGCGAGCACCTATGCCAACACCTACTGGCAATGGGAAAACTTCGCCAACTACAACCACACGTTCAAGGGTGGCCACAACTTCAACGCAATGGTCGGCATGTCATTCTCCGAGAGCCGCTCGTTCGGCGTCAGCGGCAGCATCAAGGGCTCCGGCTGGAACGAGGACCACACCTCGTTCGACTCCGGCTTCAAGAAGGACGACCCTCTCTTCCTCTTCTTCTCACAGAAGACCAATTCATCAATCATGAACGTAAGCGGCGGCGAGGAAAGCATCTCACGCAAGCTCTCATACTTCGGCCGACTGAATTACGACTATCAGGGCAAGTACTACATCCAGGCTTCCTTCCGTGCAGATGCTGCTGACCTTTCGGTCCTTCCTGCAACAAACCGCTGGGGCTTCTTCCCCGCAGTGTCCGCAGGTTGGACGATCTCGCGTGAAGAATTCATGGAGAACACCCGTGACTGGTTGAGCAACCTCAAGGTCCGTGCAAGCTGGGGCCAGAACGGTTCCACCGCAGGTCTGGGCGGATACAGATATGCAACCGTCATCACCTCCACCGGTGAATATCCCACCGGACAGGGCACCGTCTACGTTCCCGGATATGCTCCTTCCGCAACCGGCAACCCGCAGCTCGGCTGGGAGAAATCCGAGCAGCTCGACTTCGGTATCGACGCGCGCTTCTTCCATGACAGGTTGAGCTTCACCGCCGACTGGTACAAGAAGACCACCAAGGACCTCATCGTTTCGGGCATCACGGCTTCCACCGTGGTCGGCAACACCGCTTCCCCGGTCAACGCCGGCAACATCATGAACACCGGTGTCGAGTTCGAGCTCGGATGGCAGGACCATATCGGTGACTTCCATTATGGAATCCGCGGCAACATCGCAACCCTGAGGAACGAAGTGACCAAGCTGCACGAGACCATCGACAGGCTGACCGGCGCGACGTTCCACACCTACGGCACGATCACGGCATTCGAGGTGGGACACCCCGCATGGTACTTCTACGGATATGAATTCGACAAGATAGACCCCGCGACGGGTACTCCCCTCTTCAAGGACATCTCCGGTCCCGACGGAGTTCCCGACGGCGACATCAACGACTACGACAAGACCGAGATCGGCAAGGGCATGGCAGACTTCAACTACGGCATCACCCTCAACCTCGCATGGAAGGGCCTCGACCTCATAGTATTCGGCACGGGCTCCTACGGCAACGACATCTACTGCTGCCTCAACCGTTCCGACTACATCCTCAACAAGCTCACCTACTTCACCGAAGACCGCTGGACCCCGACCAACACGAAGGGAACCCAGCCCAAGGCTGGCGCGAACGACTATGACAAGTACATGATCTCCAGCGCATCAATCTTCGACGGATCATACTTCAAGATCAAGCAGGTCCAGCTCGGCTACACCATCCCCGAGAACATTACAAGAAAGGTCAGCGTCTCCAACCTGCGCCTCTACGCATCAATGGATGACTGGTTCACATTCTCCAAATATCCCGGATTCGACCCCGAGGTCAACGGCGGCGGAAGCAGCCTTGGCGTGGACAAGGGCAACTACCCTATCTCCAAGAAACTCGTCTTCGGCATTAGTCTTAAATTCTAAAACTGTCGGACCATGAAAAAGATAATAACTTTATTCGCCATTTCCGCCCTCGTCCTCACCGGTTGCGAAAAGCTCCTGGACATTCCCCAGCACGGCGCACAGGGATTCGAGGCCTACTACTCAACCGACGAAGAGGCTGAAACAGCCATCAATGCAGCATACATCCAGCTGCGAAGCAACTACTACAACATCTATATGGGCAAGACCCTGTTGGCCGACGACGTCTGGGCCGGCGGCGGTCAGCGCAACGACAACGCCGAGATGGAAGCGCTCAACGAATATACCTTCAACTCCGACCAGAGTTTTCTCCAGGGCATGTTCGAGGGCTACTACGGCGTGATATACAAATGCAACGTGGCCATCGCCCACTGCACGGCAGACACTCCGACGATGCACCGCGTCGTTGCCGAGGCCAAGGTCATCCGCGCAATGCAGTATTTCGACCTCATCACCCTCTGGGGCAATCCCCCTCTGGTCGACCATGAACTCTCTCCGAGCGAGTACAGCCGCCCGAACGGCACCACCGAAGAGCTCTGGAACCTCGTGAACACCGACCTCAAGGAGGCCATCGAGTCCGGTTGCCTGGTACAGAAGGCCAACGTCAACGACAAGGTCTGGCGCATCACCAAGCAATATGCACAGGCTCTCCTCGGAAAGGCTCTCCTCTGGCAGGAGAAATACTCCGAGGCCGCCAAGTACCTCAACGAAGTGATTGACAGCAATCTCTATGACCTCTATCCCGTATTCGAGGACATCTATCTCTACAGCAACAAGATGAGCTGCGAAAGCCTGTTCGAGAGCATCCGCATCACGAACCCGTCCAACGCATTCGAGAACTTCGACTTCACCCACCTGATGCTGCATTGGAGGACGGAACGCTTCAGCATGACTGCCGAAATGTCCCAGAGATTCGAGTCCCTCCAGACAGGATACGGCTTCATGTCACCAAGAAAGTCACTCTACGATGCATTCGTGGCTGAAGAAGGCGTCGACGGATACCGTCTCAACTCTTCGTTGAAGACCACCGAGCAGTTCGCCGAAATGGGAATGACACTCAAGGACGAGCTGATCGGCGAGGGAATCTTCGATTGGAAGAGAAGAGTCGAGGTCGCCGGAATCGATCCTTCATCATATGCATTCTCATATGAGGGCGACCCCGTATGGATGCGTTATGGCGAGGTTCTCCTGCTTGCCGCCGAGGCCAACCTCCAGGCAGGACAGCAGGGAATCGCAGACCAGTGCCTCAACAAGATACGCACTCGCGCCCAGCTTGCGAACAAGACCGCTACTATTGAGACCATCCAGACGGAAAAGCGTCTCGAGCTCTGCTATGACATGTGCCGCTATCAGGACCTCCTCCGTTGGGGCCTTGCAGAGAAGTATCTGGCAAGCCAGGGAGCCAACTACCCGGTGCTCCAGGTCAACGGCAACGTCAAGTATGTTCCTCTTTACGACGGTGATGCTTCAAAGTATGGCTGGAAGAAGGGCAAGAACGAACTTCTCCCCTATCCAGGACTTGAGACTCGCCTCAATTCAGAAATCAAACAGAATCCCGGCTGGTAATCAACAATCGTCATGAAAATCAATATCAAAACCATAATTCTCTCTCTGGCCGCACTCGCAGTATTGTCCTGCACGCCATCGGCCATTGACGACCTGCAAGGAATCTACTCCGCTCCGACTGACCTGAACCTGAGCTCCGCCCAGGTAGCATCCATCGACAAGATGGAAGGCTACAGGTTCATCACCCTCAAGCTCAGCGGACAGGACGAGGTGATTGTCAAGTTCGCCTCCAAGGACTACTATCTTACCCCTACCGTCTATTACAACAACCCCGCCGACGGAATCAAGGCAGGAATGTATGAGGAGGGCGTTTCAACGATCAACGGACAGGCCATCACATTCGGCAGCATCACCGTCAAGTGCACCCCTGCCGGCGGCGATGACTTCGACTACAACATCCGCGGCACCGTGGAGGTAGGCGAAAACGTCCGCAAGACCATAAACTATTCCGGAAAACTCACTTTCGAGGCAGACCCCGAACCCGCGCTCCTCAAGAATGTCCTGAGCGCAACGAGCAACGTCGCGAGCGGAACGATGAGCGTCACCCTCAACCTCGCGACCAAGGATGTCACCTCAACGTATGACGCCAGCACATGGTCGACCGTATACCAGGGCAACGGATACTATGCTGCCATCGACCTCTACTCCGAGGACGGATACCTCCACGAAGGCACCTACAAGCCTTGCGCTACCGGCGGAGCCGTGAATCCGGGCGAGTACGGCATCGGTTGGGATCCGGGCGACCTTTGGGGCATCGGCATCTCGTTCTCCGACTGGGGAACCTGCTGGTGGACCGTCGACAACGGCGCGACTTCCGCAGAGAAGATCACCTCCGGCGACATCGTCGTATCGAAGAAGGGCAAGAAGTGGACAATCGAATACAACAACTACGACCAGAACAAGATCTGGTTCCTGTTCGAAGGCGCCATCGAGGAGCTCACCAAGCCTGAAGGCGGCGAGATCAAGCCCGACTGGTATTTCCTCGACAACGTATCGGATGTCTATGACGCAACCTACGCAGTGGTACCAGGCGTAAAGGGCCACACCATATACCTCGGCACCGACAAGGAAAGCCTCTATGGAGGTGCCGTCGCCGCTTCGTTCCAGCTCATCCTCGCGGATGGCGTGAGCGAGATCGAGGGCGAATATGACGTAATGGAATATGCTTCAGCACCCTACAAGGCAGGCAACGGCTACAGCTACCCTGATTGGGGACTGCTCGGAGGTTCCTACTACTACAAGGGCGCAGACCTGGTCCTCATCAATCCGGGCGAGACCATCAGCGTGTCGAAACTCGCCGACGGCTGCTATGAGATCAGCGGCAACGGCTACTCGTTCGTGGCTGCCGACGACAACTTCAAGGGCGGCGGAAGCGTAGAACCCGACTACATTGAACTCGTGACCCTCCTGAGCTTCCAGAGCAACGTCTCCAGCGGAACCAACAGCGTCACGATCAACATGGCATCTGAAGGCGTCACCTCCGAATATGATTCTGCAACCTGGTCGACCGTCTACAAGGGCAGCGGATTCTATCTTGCAACCGACATCTACAGCGCTGACGGCACGCTTGCCGAAGGCACGTACACCGCCTGTGCAACCGGCGGCGTCATCAACGCCGGCGAATTCGGCATCGGCTGGGATCCGGGCGACCTTTGGGGCATCGGAATCTCGTTCTCCGATTGGGGAACCTGCTGGTGGACCGTCACCGACGGAGTGACCTCGGCACAAAAGCTTACTACCGGCACGATCACCGTCACGAAGGATGGCGACAACTACACCATCATCTTCGACAACGGTGAACTCGCCGCAAGATACATAGGTCCCTTAACACTTTAATGTCAAATGAAGTATTTGAAATATTTCAAATTGGCAATCCTGATCCTGGCGGCAACCCTCCCCGTCATCTCCTGCGAAAAGCCGGATGACGGCGGGGACGATGCCCCGGAATACTGCATGCAGATAAAGAATCTCGAGATGGCTTCCAAATATGTGGCCGGCGGCGTAGTGAAATACAACGTGCTGACGCCCCCGGGCTACAAGGAGGACGGAAGCGAGAAGTATTGCGTCATCTATCTGCTCCACGGGGCCGGTGACGACAACAATGCCTGGCTTTCCAGCCCCCAGGACAGGGGCGGACAGAAGAGCCTTGCTTCCCAGATGCTGGCCGCGGTCAAGGAGGGAGTGATTCCCAAGACCGTCGTCATCATGCCTGATGCCGGGTTGAGTTTCTACATGGGCGAGTTCGAGACCTTCTTCTTCGAGGAGTTCGTCCCGACCGTCGAGAAAAAGTACCAGATCGACTCCCGCCGTGGATGCCGTGCCGTCGCAGGTCTTTCGATGGGAGGCTTCGGCTCTGCCTATTATGCCTTGAAGTATCCCGACATGTTCTGTTACGCCTATACCATGAGCATGGCCGCCTTCGAGCCGCTTTACTCACTCGCGGCGGAACCCCGGGACAAGTCCATATTCCCATACATCGCCGTGGTGAACGGCCATGCGGACACGACTGTCGGAAAGGCACCCGATGAATTCTATGAATACATCAACGATCTGGGACTGAATTGTGAATTTGAAAGCTGGTACGGGACCCACGACTGGAGATTCTGGGGTGAATGCATCCCGAAGTTCCTCAAGAAGATTGGTGCCGAATTTTTAAAGACAAAAAAGTAGCAAGAAATGAAAAGAATAACATCCATTTTTGTTCTGACTCTGATCGCGTTCTCATGTTTTGCGCAGCAGAACCTGTTCGGAGGCCAGAATGTCATATCTCCTGAAATCAACGCGGACAACTCCGTGACCTTCCGTTTCGTGGCTCCAAAGGCCATAAAGGTACAGGTGACCGGTGATTTCCTCCCGCCGACTCCCATGGAGTTCAACGGCTACAAGTTCGACGTTCCCGGATTCGCCGACCTGAAGGAAGGTCCGGGCGGAGTCTGGGAGTTCACCAGCGAACCGCTCGAGAGCGAGCTGTACAACTACAGCTTCGTGGTTGACGGCCTCTCCGTGAAGGACCCGAACAACGCATACCTTCAAAGGGACATCGCCTCCCAGATGAACTATTTCATAATAGGCGGCGGCAAGGGTGACAACTATATGGTGGGCGACGTTCCCCACGGAACGGTCTCACGCGTATGGTATCACTCCGACGTGCTCGGCAAGGACCGCAAGATGACCGTCTACACACCGGCCGGATATGAGGATGGAAAGGGCAAGTACCCGGTCCTCTACCTCCTGCACGGCATGGGCGGAGACGAGGAGGCATGGCTCTGCACGGGACGCACCGCGCAGATCATGGACAACCTCATCGCACAGGGCAAGGCGGTTCCGATGATCATCGTCATGACCAACGGCAACACCAAGCATCAGGCTGCTCCCGGCGAGTCTGCGGAAGGCATGTACAAGCCGTACAACTGCGGATCGTTCGACACGTCGTTCGAGGCTCATTTCAAGGACGTGATCGCCTATGTCGACAGCCACTACCGCACGATCAAGAAGGCTTCAGGCCGTGCTGTCGCCGGTCTTTCCATGGGCGGCGGCCACTCCTTCCAGATCTCGCTGAACTATCCGAACACATTCGACTATGTAGGTCTGTTCAGCGCCGGCCTCGGCATCCAGGACACCAATGCGGAGATGATCGCTCCCGAGTTCTACCAGAACACCTACGAGAAGCTCGACAAGCTGTTCGAGAACAAGCCCAAGCTCTACTACATCGCAATCGGCGAGACGGACTTCCTCTACCAGTCCAATGCCGACCTGCGCAAGTACCTCGACGAGAAGGGCCATCCATACACCTACCTCGAGACTCCCGGCGGCCACATCTGGCGCAACTGGAGAATCTACCTCAATGATTTTGCACAAAAAATATTCAAATGATGAAGAAGCTTCTCACAATCATACTATTGTCGGCCATCACGCTCGCCGCGACGGCACAACCTAAACTTAACAAAGACAATATTGACGAAGTCCTCGCCGCGATGACCCTGGAGGAGAAGGCCACCCTGGTGGTCGGCTCGGGTTGGGGTTCGATGGCGGCAGGCTCGATGACCGCCGCAACCAAGGTGCTCGTTCCCGGAGCTGCCGGCACGACTGTGGCCATCGAAAGGCTGGGCATTCCGCAGACCGTCCTCTCGGACGGTCCTGCGGGCCTTCGCATCGACCCGAGGCGCAAGGATGACCCCAACACCTATTTCTGCACCGGATTCCCGGTTGGAACCGTGCTTGCCTGCACCTTCGACGCCCAGACGGTTGAGGAACTCCTCAAGGCTATGGGGGAAGAGGTGCGCGAATATGGCGCCGACGTTCTTCTGGCCCCTGGCATGAACCTGCACAGGAACCCTCTCTGCGGCCGCAACTTCGAGTATTTCTCCGAGGATCCATTCCTCAGCGGAAAGATCTCCGCGGCCTTCATCAGGGGCATCCAGAGCCAGGGAGTCGGAGTGAGCGCAAAGCACTTCGCTTTCAACAACCAGGAGATCAACCGCATGGCAAACGATGCGCGCATCCCGCAGAGGGCGCTGCGCGAGCTCTATCTCAAGAACTTCGAGATTGCCGTACGCGATGCAAAGCCTTGGACGCTCATGTCGTCCTACAACAAGATCAACGGCGAGTTCACCCAGCAGAGCCATGACCTGCTGACCACCATCCTCCGCGATGAGTGGGGATTCGACGGAATGGTGATGACCGACTGGGGAGCAAAGGACGGCACCGTTGCCGCAGTCCACGCCGGAAACGACCTGATGGAGCCCGGCATGCCGTTCGAGACCCAGAGGATCATCGAGGCAGTGAACAACGGCACACTTGACATTGCCGACCTTGACAGGAACGTGCGCAACATCCTCAACTACATCGTGAAGACCCCGCGCTTCGCAGGCTACAAATACTCCAACAAGCCCGACCTCGAGGCACATGCGGCACTTGTCCGCAAGGTCGCGACCGAGGGCATGGTCCTGCTGAAGAACGATGACAACACACTTCCCTTCGACGGCGTCAAGAATGTCGCATTGTTCGGCCTCAACGCCTACAAGTCGATTGCAGGAGGTACGGGCTCGGGCAATGTCAACAAGCCCTACATCCGCCACATCAGCGAGGGCATGCAGGAAGCCGGCTTCAAGCTCGACGAGAACATCGAAAGACTCTACAAGGCATGGCGCGAATACCAGAACGCCGAGGATGTGAACGCTTCCTTCCTGCCTGGCCAGGCACTCGGCGGCGGACTGTCGCTGGGCGACGGCGTGATGCCCGAGATGGCTGTGCGCAAGGTGGTGGTCCAGAATTCGGTGGTCCGCAACGATGCGGCAGTGGTCGTGATCGGACGCAACGCCGGCGAAGGTGACGACCGCACGATCGACGGAGACTTCGACCTGACGGCAGCGGAGCGCGAGCTCATCACCAACGTCTGCAACCTCTACCACCAGGCCGGCAAGAAGGTCGTCGTGGTGCTGAACGTGGGCGGAGCGGTCGAGACCGCATCCTGGAAGAACCTTCCCGATGCAATCCTCCTCGCCTGGACTCCCGGACAGGAGGTCGGCAACAGCGTCGCCGACATCATCACCGGCAAGGCCAACCCTTCGGGCAAGCTCTCCATGACCTTCCCCGTGACCTATCTCGACATCCCCTCTTCCGCGAACTTCCCCTACTACAAGCCGAAGGGCAACAGGAACAACGGCGGCGACTGGGCAGCGATGGCGGCAGCGATGGGATTCAAGATGCCCGAACCGCAGCCGGTCAAGGATTATGACTACACCGACTATGCGGAAGGCCTGAACGTGGGCTACAGGTATTTCAACACCAACAACGTGGCCGTATCCTATCCGTTCGGCTTCGGTCTGAGCTACACCACCTTCGAGTATGGCAAGCCGACCGTGAAGGCCGACGCGGACGGGATTACCGTCAGCGTTTCGGTCAAGAACACCGGAAAGGTTGCCGGCAAGGAAGCCGTCCAGGTCTATGTGGCAGCTCCCGCGGGCGGCCTCGAGAAGCCCGCTTGCGAGCTCAAGGCATTCGCAAAGACACGCGAGCTCCAGCCGGGCGAGAGCCAGGTGCTGACAATGAAGGTCACATCATACGAACTCGCGTCATTCAATGACGACACCTGCGCATGGGAAACCGCCGCGGGAACCTACAAGGTGCTTGTCGGCGCAAGCGTGGAGGACATCCGCGGCACCGCCACCTTCAAGCAGGCAAAACCCATGAGCTGGAAGGCACATTCAGCATTGTTATCAAAGTAAGACACAAATGAAAAAGATAATGTCAATCATCGCCGCGCTCGCACTGGGCGCAACGATGCTCTCCGCACAGGAGCTGACCAATTTCGCCTTCTTCAACATGAAGCCGGTAATCAGCCCGGACATCCAGCAGGACAGCGTCACCTTCCGTCTCAAGGCGGAGTACGCCACCAACGTGAAGATCAGCGGCAGCTGGATGAACGGCTGGGGCGCCACCGAAGAGATGAAGAGAAATGCTGACCTCGTATGGGAATACAAGATGCCCCTCCCCTCGCCCGAAATCTACACAT
>R24__coassemble_1089_pt1 | contig 15741 bp, 12 predicted proteins | sample R24__metabat2_high_PE_044 | metagenome-assembled genome bin R24 | reverse complement strand
GAGTGTCGGTGAACGACCCCCAGAACTACATGGTGCAGCGCGACGGAACACGCTACCTCAACATGCTTCTCGTGGACGGCGAACGCACCGAGAACTACAGGGAGACAGACCAGAGAGGAACCGTCTCCTACAGGTGGTATGACAGCGAGATACTCGGCATGAACCGCCGTCTGACCGTATACACCCCTTACGGATACGAAGCCAACCCCAAGCAGAAATATCCGGTGCTCTACCTTCTCCACGGAGCAGGCGGAGACGAGGAGGCATGGATCTCGATGGGCCGCACCGCACAGATCCTGGACAACCTCATCCAGAAGGGTCTCGCGAAGCCGATGATCGTGGTGATGCCCAACGGAAACCCCAACCAGCAGGCAGCCTGCACGATGGGACTTCCTTCCACCGAGATGGACTGGAGGAACCCCGCAAACCGCGACCTCTATGTCAAGAGCCTCGTGACGGAGATCGTTCCCTTCATCGAGAGCAATTTCCGCACTGCGAAGGGAAAGGCAAACCGTGCGATCGCCGGCCTGTCAATGGGCGGCGGGCACACCCTCTCCGCTTCCAACCTCTATCCGGGAACATTCGACTACATCTGCCCCCTCTCGATGGGAGCACAGCGCACCCCCGAGCTTGACGCACAGCTCCAGGCCGTGAAGAAAGCCGGATACAAGCTCTATTTCGTGGCTTGCGGCAACGAGGACTTCCTTTTCAAGTCGGCTGAGGAGCTGGACGGCGCCCTGACCGCAAACGGACTGGAACACACCTTCTTCGTAACCGGCGGAGGCCACGTATGGGCAAACTGGAGACTCTATCTCAACACGTTCGCTCCACTTCTCTTCAAATAGACCATGAAAAGAATGCTTGTCGCAATGGTCGTCCTCTCGGTGGCCATTGCATCGAACGCCCTCTTCACATCCTGCTGCAAGTCCGAGGTGACCCTTCAGGTCAAGACACGGCAGGGTGTGGTTGAAGGATTCGACCAGGAAGGAGTGAAGACGTTCCTCGGCGTTCCTTTCGCAGCCGCACCCGTGGGAGACCTCCGTTGGAGAGCCCCCCAGGCGGCACCAAGCTGGAAGGGCGTGCGCGAGGCGAAGGAATTCGGCGACGACCCGATGCAGCCGAACGTCTTCGGTGACATGAATTTCCGCGGTCCCGCGCGCAGCGAGGACTGCCTGTACCTCAACATCTGGACCTGCGCGTCCAGCACGGCCGACAAGCTTCCGGTACTCATCTACTTCAACGGTGGCGGACTTCTCGCCGGCAGCGGCAGCGAGCCGAGATATGACGGCGCCGCCATCGCAAGGGAAGGCGTGATCGGCGTGACGGCCAACTACCGCGAGGGAATCTTCGGATTTCTCGCACACCCCGAGCTTTCGGCAGAGGAAGGCGGCAGCGGCAACTACGGCCATCTCGACCAGGTTGCGGCAATCCAGTGGGTAAGGGACAACATCGAGGCATTCGGCGGCGATCCCGAGAGGATCACCATCGCCGGCGAGTCGGCAGGCTCGTTCTCGGTCGCCCTGCTCATGGCCTCTCCACTTTCGAAGGAGCTGATCGCAGGCGCGATCCTCTCTTCCGGAGCAGAGATGCTTCCATATGAAGCCATTCCCCTCGCCGACGCCGAGGCTGCCGGAAAGGCACGTCTCGAAGAGAAGGGCATTGCCGACATCGCGGCGGCCCGCGCAATCCCCGCAGACGACCTTCAGGCGATGCTGCCTCCTCTCGGAATGTCGAGGCTCGTGCTCGACGGGGTGTTCATGAGCGAGACGGCCGACGAGGTGTTCGCCCGCGGCGAGCAGTCGGCGGTGCCGATGCTGGCGGGATGGAACTCCCTCGAGGGAACCCCGCTCCAGAGCCTGATGGGAATGGAGCCCAACCTCAACAACTACCGGAAGGTGATGTCCGCCCAGTTCGGCGACATGACCGACGAGATTTTCGAGGCATACGGCCTGAAGACGGACGACGACCTGTTCGGCCAGAAGGGCCTCAACCTCGCGGGCGACATGTTCACGGGATTCTGCACCTGGAAGGCTTGCGACTACCAGTCGAAGATTCAGGATGTCTTCAGGTACAAGTACAACCATCCCAGACCGCGTCCATCCGCAAAGATGGGCGACATGGTCGGTGCGCTTGCAGGCGGAGTCAGGGAGAAGACCGAGGCCGAGAAGAAGGCTTCAGCCCCGAAGTTCCCCATGCCCGTCGGCGCTGTCCATTCCGCGGACATAGAGTATGCGATGGGAAATCTTGCCACGAACGAGTTCTACGACTGGCAGGAGGAGGATTATGCCATTTCCAAGCTCTTCCTCTCCTACTATGCGAACTTCTGCAAGAACGGCAACCCGAACGGCGAGGGACTTCCGCAGTGGGATCCCCTGGACAGCGAGGGCGGAAAGGCGCCCGTGATGCAGATCGACGTCGAGAGCATGCAAGTGGACGACCCGGCTCTTGAAAATGCCTACAGGACCCTTGAGAAATTCTATCTCTCAAGGAAGAAATAGGACGGAAAAGACTTTTTGAAATGAACAAAAAAAGACCGGCGCAGAACTGCGTCGGTCTTTTGGTTTTGGTCGGGATGATCTGACTCGAACAGACGACCCCCACGTCCCTAACGTGGTGCGCTAACCAACTGCGCCACATCCCGCTCTCAAAAGAGAGTGCATAGTTAGCTATTTTTTTTGACATTATCCAATTTTCTTTGATTTTTCTCGATTTTTTGACCTTTTTTGGGCCATTTCGGGCAAAATCGAGGGTCAAATCACCTTGACCGGCCGGAAAAACGCCCTTGCGACGGATGAAGGGACCGGTGGAACCGACACCTGGCCGAGGCGCTGAAGAAGGAATAGTGCAGGCCTTTCAACATCGGCACTTTTTTCTTACCTTCGCACCGGATGCCTTGGGTTCAGGAAACCACACTGTCATTCCAAGGTGCACTGTCATGAAAGCGAAGAATTGCCTTTTTGCCATCCTTGCACTGCTCATATGCTGCAACATGGCATCCGCCCAGGACATCATGGGCGGCCATTACAAGAAAGCACTGATAATCGGAGCACATCCGGACGACCCCGAGACGACTTGCGGCGGCACGATGCTGATGCTCAAGGAGCAAGGCTGCGAGGTGGTGAGCGTCTACCTCACCCGTGGAGAAAGGGGCATCGGCGGAAAGACTCTTGAGGAAGCTGCCGCCATACGCGAGGCGGAGGCATTGAAAGCCTGCGAGATGATGGGCGTGCGCGCGGTGTTCCTCACCCAGGTGGACGGACGCACCGAGATCAACCAGGAGCGTTACAGGGAGATGATACGTCTCATCGAGGAGGAGAAACCCGACCTGATCATAACACATTGGCCCATCGACGGACATCGCGACCACCGAAACTGCGCGAGCCTCGTATTTGACGCATGGAAACAGACCGGTCGCAAGGCCGACCTCTTCTACGCAGAGGCGATGACCGGCCATCAGACATTGAACTTCATCCCCAACAGCTATGTGGACATCACCCCGGTCAGGGACCTGAAGGTTCAGGTGTACCTCTGCCACGAGAGCCAGAAGCTCGGGGGCGAGGTGAAAAGATATCACGACGCGATGGAAACGATGCGCGGCTGCGAATTCGATTGCAAGTACGCCGAAGCCTTCGTCAAGCAGTTCTGGAACAAGAACCGCTGATAAAAAGCGGCCCGGCTTTTCCGCCGGGCCGTTTTTTTCTCTTTCAACCGTACACGTAACCGCAGGATGTTCTTACCTGGATAACAAGAATGACCACAGTCCTACAAGAACAAGGCGAGCCAGGCATGACATTGCCTGACTCGCCTTGCACCGTATGGCATCCCGCAACCCGGCTCGCAGCAGCTGGATAATGGCCGATCTCGTCAGCCTACTCCACGTCGCAGACGAGGCGGATGGGTAAAGTGTTGTCGCGGCCTTGAGTCTCGGACATCAGCGAGAAAGGATCGTCAACCACGCAATATGCATCTTCTTCATACTCCGGCTTTGAGGAGGACCAGTATCTGAAGCGCCACGTTCCAGGCTCATCGCCTGGTGTTGGGGAAAGACATACAAAGCCGGCCGCCTCGACCTCAGCCCACTGCTGCGCCGTGTACGATGCCCGTATGGACATGTTGTTGCCATCCGGGGCAAAGACCACGAAGTTTGATTGCCCGTCTATCGTGACCCCTTTCTTGTAGCCGCTGTCCCACATGTCACGCTGACTGAGATATTCCCACTCCTCTTTGGCAAGCAGGCGCCAGCTTTTGCCGCCGATGCTGAATCCACCATCTGTCCAGGAGAAAAGACCGGTATGGCTCGCGCTATTGGCACTCTTCGTGAGCTGGCTGCTCTCGAAGCCATATGAGCCATTTTCATAGCACAAGTTTCCACTTGAAAAGCGCACCTTCTTCGTATCGCTTACACTGAACTCAGCCACATGCGGAGCCTGGAAAGTTGGAGTCCACGTGATGGGGAGCATCTTGGAACGTTTAATGACAATGCCATCGGAAATGGAAGCCTTCTGACCGTCATCGGCGGTCACGGTCACAGAGAACGGGCTGTATAAGCCCGCAGGCACGGAGATATGGAAGTCAACTCCTTCCGGTGTAAGTTGAACGGCCGGTTCGCAATGGAGAACTGTTCCCACGTAACTGTCTTCGTCCACCTTCAATTTGTATCCGCCCTCTCCGTCAGATACCATGGTGAACACACCGCTCAGCGCGTCATTGGTATACACCTCAATCTTGCTGACTTTCCGGCTGCCCTTCAGGGTGAGCCTGATCAGCCCGCAGAGGTTTCTGAAGGAAAGGTGCGTATCGTTGCTCATTGCGAACATCGGGCTGTTCGCCAAGGGGTTGGTGGAATAGTACTGCTCATAAGGGAGCGTGAGAGTCCCGTTGTCATTGATTGTCGCCGGGTAGAACGCCTCGTAGCAGGGGGATGACGGGTTTGCGGCCGCATCGCCGTCGACGGGCAAGAAGGCGGCGGTGGTGGTGCCGTCTGACGTTGTGGAGTAGACCTTGCCATTTATGGAGACCTTGTCTCCGCAGACCCAGAAGACCTTGCCCTCGTCGTCGCCGACGCCCATCGTGGTTCTGGTCTCCTCGTCAAGAGAAGCGGTGAATGTCAGTGATGGCTGCGCGGAGGGGTCAATCTCAGCCTGGCAACCTGCGACAAGAAGCGCGGCAACAAGGGCCGCAAGTGTGAAGATGTTCTTTCTCATGACGCTGCTCCTAATTGTTGTCCCAAGCAAGGGGTGTATCCATTCCCCAGTTTTCCGTGTCGTCACCGCTCATGCACAGCACGCCGCGTGACTTGATCTCGATTATCTCGACCTTTGGCGCAAAGTACTCGCCGCCGAATGTCTTGCTCATAGTCTTGATGTCTTGATTTTGTCTTGATAATTTGCCGGGCAAAGATATCTCTTTTCCGCGAAAAAGAAATATGACGCGTCACCCTTGCCCGTTACAAAATTGCAACTCGGAAATACAAAGATGCAACGCTCCGCAGGAGAAGACCTTGAGAGCATATGTGCTCCATGCATCACAAAAGCACGAAGAAATCGCATATTCAACTTGTGTGTTTCGCCATAACATCGTATGTTTGCCGAACCGGAACCGACATGCCAATGACATTCAAGGAGAAAATATACGCTTCCGTAGGATTGATACCGCCGGGAAGGGTGGCCACTTATGGGCAGGTCGCCCAGATGGCGGGCTATCCTGCCACAGCAGCTCGCGCCGTGGGCAATGCCATCCACACCAACAACGACCCCACCAAGGTGCCCTGCCACCGCGTTGTCACCGCAGGCGGCTCTCTTGGCAGCAACTATGGCATGGGCGGCACGGAGGCCCAGCGTGCAAGGCTCGAAGCAGAGGGCGTCCGTGTTGATGACGGGCTCAAGGTTGACCTCGAACGCTATGGCATCGTGATGGAAGACCATCCGCTGACGCCATTCCTTCCGCAGAACGGACGCATCCTCTTCCTCGGCAGCTTCCCTCCGCCACGGGCAAAATGGTCGATGGATTTTTTCTACCCCAACTGGATCAATGACTTCTGGCGCATCCAGGGACTCATCCACTTCGGCGATGCCGGATGGTTCGAAGTCAAGGGCGAGAAGCGGTTTGATTGCGAGCGCGTCAAATGCTTCTGCGTTGACAAGGGCTTGGCCTTTTTTGACACGGCAAACAAAGTCTGCAGGCTCAAGGGCAATGCGAGCGATGAGTTTCTCGAGATCCTGCAGCCTTCCGACATTGCCGGGATGGTCAGGCAACTCCCCTGCTGCACCGCAATAGCAACCACCGGCGGAAAGGCCTCCGGGGAGCTGGCAGACATGTTGGGAGAAACCGTCCTGAAAGTCGGTCAATTCCAACCCGTCAGCATCGCGGGCAGGACACTGACCTGGTGGAGAATGCCCTCCTCTTCCCGCGCCTATCCAATGTCCCTGACCGCCAAGGCCGAGTATTATCGAAAGGTGTTCGCATCACTCCAACACCCGTCGGCTTGTCCGTCGGCAGGCTCGGAAACAAGGCCTTCAGTATTGTAATGACCCGGCCTTCTCGCCCGAGTTGTTATTACAGCCTGGGCTTCTGGATGACTCTGATGACCAGAGAGGCCAGATATATGATGAGGCCGTAGAGTACTGGGATGAGCGCAACGCCTATTCCACCCCAGATGATGTTGGGACTTACCGAGGGCTCGGCGGCTTCGATGAATATCGCGGCCTGGCGCAGTCCAAGCATCAGGCAGAAGAAGCCGAAGGCAAGGGCGAACTTGCCGACTTCCTTCACCCAGTTGGGAGCCTTCCATGCGCAGAAGAAAAGAGCAACGAACAGCAAGGTCAGCACTGACATGAATGCCGGACCTCCTTCAATGAACAATTCGAACATGATGATAATTGTTTGTGGGTTAAACTTTCTGCAGCAAAGGTATGGATTGCACCGTCCCTTGCAAAACCGAATCCCCACGCAAGGATGTCAAATCCCCATGTACGCCAAAAACCAGGCGGATTCTTGAAGAAATACACTAAATTTGTCTCGGTGAAACACGTTTGGACCATATTGTTCTGGGTGGCGGCAATCGGCTTTGTCTCCACCATCATCATGTGCCTTGGATATCGTTTCGTGGAAGCGGTGTTCATCAGCACCCTGTTTGCGCCCTGCTGCCTGTCCGTCATCTTCTATTTCAGCAAGAACAAGCCTCGGAAGGGGAAGAAGTATGCCTTGAACACGGCGTTCGCCCTAATGGGAGCATTCATGGCGGAAGTGTTCCTGTTCATCGTCGCGCACTACGTCATCAATGTGCTCAGGTACACCGTGGAAAGGTATTTCGAATGGTCTGCCCTGCCTAGTCTGTTGGTCAACCCGGTTTTCATCGCATTCATGATAGCCACCCTTTCCGTCGGCTATTGGTTCTTCAAGCAGTGGCTCGACAAACAGTATCCGTCGCCCACCAAGGCCATTACTTTCCTCTCGAACAGAAAACCGGTGTCGCTGATGCCGGAAGAAATCATCTATGTGGAGTCGAATGACTCCATCACGACAGTCAACGCCACCGACGGCAGGAAGTTCCGCAACAAGACCACCATTTCCCAATGGGACGCAATACTGGATGAACGCTTCATCCGCATCCACCGGTCCTTCATCGTAAACAGGGATTATATCACAGACACCGACGCAGACACGGTCTACCTCGCCGACATCTCCCTTCCCCTGTCCCGGAAATACAAGCAGGGGATGAAGCCCGATGCCGGGGAATTGTCTTAGCCTCAAACAAAAAGCCGACCCTCCGTCAAGGGAAGGTCGGTTTTGCTATTCCAATGCAAGACATCCAGTCTCCTCCAGGTCGGGAAGATGGTCTTTGCTGAACTTGGCCAAGAAGATGCAGGCTCTTGGTTGAGGCTCCATTGTCTCGTGGCAGGAGTAATACACCATCCAGAGTTCATCTTTCGTCTCGAGGAATCCGGGATAGCTCGTGTCACCGCCGGAAGGAAGGAGATACAGTTCTTCGAATTTTCCTTCCTTGGTGCCTCTCAGGAGCATCGTCTTTTCTTCTCCTTTCAAAAAGTAGCGTGAGCCGGCATACAGCGAGCCGTCGCCCAGGAAGATGAAGTCGGGTCCTCCGAGATGGAAATCCATGTCGGTCCAGGTCCAGTCCGCATAGGGATAATCGCTCCATCCCCACCTTCCGAGCTTGTCGCCTCTGTCGCAACGCACCATCATGTACATCCTGCCATCCTCCGCGAAGCGAATAGTGCTTTCTCCGGGGAAATTCCCTTTCGAGAGACCCAGGTCGCAGACTTTCCGGTAAGTGATGCCGTCTTCGGTCTTCAGCAGCGCGAACTGGGGGCCGCCGTAGGTCACGCCGTATCCGACACCGTCGTGCCAGGTGATACGCCATATCCATTCCTTGTCCAGGGGCCCCTCCAGTCCTTCGAAACAAACGGTCCGAGGTTCGCTGAAATTGACGCCGTCTGTGCTGAAGGAGACATGGGGGTCCATCCGGACAAGAGTCCTGTCCTCATAGACTGAACCGCCCATTATTATCATCAGACGACCGTCGGGGGTGACGGACAACTTCGGATCCCTCAGGTCGTAGCCCTCTTTCTCAAGCAACGCAACGGACTCCCATTCCGTGCCGTCGGCGGACCTGAGGATACGGGTCTTGCCTATGTCTATTCCGTCCTTGTCCACATGGCTTCCCGCCTCGCGGAATGACACATAATACATTCCGTTGAAGGCCGCGATTGAGGGGAAAGAACTGTAATCGTTGTCCCAGATCTTCTCTACGCTCACATCCGGAGCCTTGCTGCATGCCACCACGGCAATCAGCAGCATGATGATTGTCAATTTCTTCATAACCGTGAATTTTACTTTGAAGAGCAACGCACTCCGAAGCCAAAGTTAACCTTTTTTCCTTTCCCTTTCCTCAACTTTCTCCGTCGGAAATCAAAATAACCCCTCCAAGACGGAGAGGAATCGCCAAGGCCAGAGAATGGCAAATGCAATAATATGCATCAAAAACCGGCAGTGCCGGTATCACCAAAGAAATATTCTGAAGGTGTTTTCATCAAATACTTGAAATAAAAACGTATATTTACAAAATAATCCTGTTTGCATGACGCAGCCGACCGATACGAATGAAGATGTCTTTAGATTGAGGACGCAGAGCATCTACGATGCCATCAGGCACGATGACCTCGATCCCTCAACTGTGGCGTTCGAGTATTTCGGCGTCAGGTTTTCATATTCCAGACTGTATGATGAGATAGACCGCGCCGCCAAGGCTTTCCGCCAGGCAGGGGTCCGCAAGGGCGACATAGTCTCCCTCATGCTTCCGACTTTGCCGGAGACGTTGTACTGCATGTACGCCCTCAGCCGCATCGGCGCCGTCGCCAGCCTCATCGATATCCGCGCCACTCCGGAGCAGCTGAAGAAATGCCTGGAACGCACAGGGTCGAAGATCCTGTTTGTCATGGCATTCTACCTCAAGACCATCGAACCTGTCCGAGAAGGGCTGGGAGTCGACAAGATCGTCCTGCTCCGAGGATGTGACTCCATGCCGCCATTCGTGCTGTTCTGGTACAAGCTTGGCGAGCGCTTCAACGGCAGGAGAAGGATTGCGTCAAGGAGCGGGAAGTACATCTTCCGGGACAAGTTCATCAAGGATGGCGCGACTTTCTGCGGCGTGGTGGATGATCCGCTTCCCGCGGACGAGGCAGCTGCGATCTTCCAGACGAGCGGCACCACGGGCGACCCCCGCAGCGTCGTCCACTCTAGCTTTAGCATCAACAACTCTGCCGACTGGGTCCATAGGGTGCTCAACGATCCCCGGCAAGGCGACCGGGTCCTGAGCATACTGCCCGCCTTCGCCTTCTACGGCTTTGTCACCAATGTCCATCTGGGATTGATGAACGGTATGACGGACATCATCATACCGCTGTTCGATTTCCATAAGTTCGGCCAGCTGATTGTCCGTCACAAGCCCAACTATACCTTCGGCATCCCTTCCCATTGGGAGCATGTCGTGAAGATGGGCAAGGAGATCGGTGACTTGAGCTTCATCAAGGACGTGTCCGTCGCCGGCGAGGTCATAGAGCCGTTCCTGAAGGAGTCGGTGAATGCATTCCTGAAGGAGCACGGCAGCGCCGCGCAGATGACGGTGGCGTATGGCATGACTGAAACCGGCGGATGCGTCTCCCTGCTCAACTCTGTCCGCTCCACCTCGGATGACTACGCCAGAGGCAATGTCGGCAGGCCAATGCCGTTTGTGAAAATCCTCATCCAAGACCCTGGCAGCGGGCAGGAGATGCCCACAGGCAGACTGGGAGAGGTCTGCTTGCAGACTGGCCTTATGATGAAGGAGTACTTCAAGAACCCCGAGGCCACGGCAGAGCTGCTCAGGCTCCATCCGAACGGCCAGAGATGGATGCACACGGGCGATCTCGGCTACCTGTCAGAGGACGGCGTCCTGTATGTGGTCGGCAGGATAAAGAGGATGATAGTCCGCTACGACGGCACAAAGCTGTTCCCGGTGGAGATTGAAAATGCCATCAAGAAACATCCCGGCGTGAAGGATTGCGCGGTCGTTCCTGCCAAGGACCCTCTCCATGTCCAGGCGCAGACGCCTTTCGCCTTCGTGGTGCCGGCATCGGACGAGGTGGAGGTCTCCGACATAAGGCGCTTCGTCAAGGAGCAGCTGCCAGTGCACATGCAACCGTCCGATATCCGTTTCATTGAAAGCATCCCTGTCCTGGGGATAGGCAAGCCCGACTACATGGCCTTGACCGCGCTTGCGAAGTCTTAGGTCGCCTCGACTGGAGGCAGCGTATCCCCGAGGTAATGAAAGGAAAATATATCGCGAGCGCGAGGAGGACATCCAGGCACATCAGGATAATGAATGTAGCCGTTGACGGAGAACCGCCGGCTGCGCCGACAAGGCGAAAGGAAGGTTGAGAATGGCGACTGCCATGCCGGCCACGAATGAGGACAGGAAGAAATACCAGAATTGTCTTTCCCGGAAGCCCCGCCATAAAAAACAAAAAGCGAGTCAGGTGCGATATGACCCAACTCGCTTTGCGGACTCCGGGTGCCGCGGCATTCAACATTGTCGAAGCCTGGGAATGAACACCGGCGATCCAGGACTTTTACGGAGGTCCCTGACTCCTTTTATCAAGCCGTCGACCTGACAGTCGGCAGGCTCGGCAGGAAAACGCTTCTAATACTCCTCCTCGGTGAATCTGTGATATGTTTCCCGTATATTGCTCATTATCACATATTTGGTTCTTTGAAACAACGAACCCCCATGCCGTTCGCACGGTAACTGCTTGTCGACGACGGGTTGACGGAGCCATTGGCGTAGAAGTAAAAGTCGCACGCTTTGCCGTCACTAGTAGAACTTGACCAATATAGGCCGGTGTTGCCGACATTTGTGGGGGAACCGGCGGTGTAGAGATAACCGGAAGCGGGGTACCAGATGGTTCCGGTGCCGAGCTTCTTATCCGTGGATTTATTCGTGGATCCGAAATTCATTCCATTGTTGGTGGAGTTCCAGTTGGTGGCAGTTGTCCAACTAGCACTCGTGTCGAAGGCCTTGGCCCAGACGCCGGAACTGCCGCCGTCGGGACCCCGCCATCCCTTCGGGCAAGGGTCATACATCGATTTGGTGCTTGACCACAAGTTGTCGTTCCTGTTTGAAGAGTTGGTGCAATACCAGTCATTCGGGCTAGAGATATTCCTTATGAAAGTTGTGGGGTGCGAAATCGAATATGACAATGTGTTGCCGTTACTCAAATGTGCCGAAGCATCCTCGGCCGATGGCCAGGAGGACGACAAGGTGGATGCCGCACGATCGCCACTTGATATCGATTTTCCGCTCAAGAACGGATCCTTCCTGCCCCACTGGTACATCAACCCGAGGGCTTCGACTTTGCCGGGATCGGCGGAGGTTGCGCCGAGGTTGCGGTCCATCATGGTACCGGCGCCGTTGTTGTAAGCCTGCTCCTGCGGTTGGTCCGTGCACCAGATGTGCCATGACCAGAGGATGTTCCCTGAACCGTCCTTCACGGCTATCACTGCATTTCCTTTCGCACTGGTGGCGGTGAAGGTCACATAATCACTTGAATAGCTGACAGTGTTCACTAATCCCCCTACATTGGGCGCCGTGCTTGTTCCAAAACTCTCCCAGAGGACCTCAGCGCTGGCGGGTGTGCCGACGGATTCGGCGCTATTTCCTTTCACCGTCGCATTGAACTTATATGTTCCCGCAGCAGACACGATATAGCAGTTGGCGGTACCAGAAGCGGAAAGATCCATGACAGTCATGGCCGGCATCTTTAGGATGCGAGAGCGTGCAATGGTCTGGGACTTGTTTGTCACGATTTCCATCTGATGGCTCTCTTTATCGGTCACTACTACGGTGAATCCTCCCTCCATGGTCATTGGGGGCAATGCGATGATGAAGGCAGTGGCATTGGAAGGGTCAAGAGTGACACCTTCTGCTCCACAATCCAATGTCACGGTCTTCGTGGTGCCTGTCAGGTTGATGGAAGGATCTGCGCCATTGGCCGCCGTCACTTCTGCTGCACCGCACAATACCTCATTGTTGTTGCCTGTGATACTGATGGATGCAATGGTGGCATTTCCCTTGAGCTGAAGTTTCAAAGCACCAAGGATATTCTTGAACTTTAGATTCATATCCGATGTGGAACTCGTAACTGCCGCCATAGGGAATGCTCCATTCCCAAAACTTCCGGCAACATAATTCTGAGTTGCAGGAAGTGATATGTCGCTGATGATGTAATTGCCCGAATAATTTGTTATGGAAGCCGTTGAACAATATGGATAATAGGCCACATTGTTGCTTATTTCCGTCCCTGCGACTAAGCCGCCAGGTATTTGAACCGGTTCCAGTTCTGCTGATGTATGGCCAGCAGAGGCATCCGTAACCTGATAACATTCATTTACTGTACTGGCAGCAAATATGCTTAACTGGTCACCCCGTGTCCACAAAACATTCTTGTCGTCAAGTGATGTTTTGGTCTCTCCTGAATCATCTACAATGGTAGCAGTAAAAGGCCTTGATTCCCGTGAGATTGGTGAACTGGATTCGTTCAACTCCTTGTTCTGGCATCCGCAGAGCACAAGGGCAGCCATAAGGCTGTATACAATTCCATTTTTCATATTCTCATATTTTTTTACCATTCTCCGTCCACCTCATCAACAGGTTCGATAGGACTGGTGCACATTACTTTCTTGACCTTGACAGGGATTACCCGGCATTGCGGTGCGGCATAGTCTGGCCGCACATCTAGATTCCTTGTTTTGATGTCTGTTTTCATAATATGATTGATTTGAATACAACGAAAAAGTCCGGCAATCATTGATCATCAAGTGACATTATATATTATGTTATTGATGATTAGATATTTACTCCCCCCCCATATGGAATTTATTGGAAGGATATACTTTATGCAGATTGAATGTTTTGTGGGCAATAATCATTGCTAATCACATTATGTTTACAAAGTTAGAAAAAAAAGAATGGAAGAATCCACCTAAACTATTGAAATTTCAACAATTGCATACATTTGTTTCTGATCATGAACTATCTTCTTAGGAGGATTTCTTCTTTTCCAGGATAGCCCATTGGGAAGTGAATACCCAAAAATGCCATTATTGTGCAGATTTTTCACTGTTTTTGGCACAAAAAAAGCAGTGGCACCATCCACTGCTTTCCTCTATCTGCTTGGTAATTAACTATTTGCTGATTTTACCCCCTAATACTCCTCATCGGTGAAAAGGCAATAATCGACCTCCGACGAGCCTCTGTGGCCTGCGGCCCCAATTTTGGCCCAACTAATTCTGCGCTCCTCCTCATGGAGTGCTCTTGCCAAAAGTCAGTATTATTGAATCATGGAGAGGAGTGTCATGACGTTGGTTATTGTTAAATCCGAATTTAACTACTGTTGCCAATCGTCTACAACATATAACTCCCCATTGTATGTAAAGCAGACTTTGCTTCCCTTTCCGGTGAGGTAGAGGAACATCTTCTGCCCAGTTTTTATGTTCTTGAAGTAGCCATAGTTGATTTCGCCAAGACTCATGCCGTTGGTCCTGATCAGATGGCTCAACAATCCCTCTGGCATTTTTGTGATGGAAATTTCATCAACAGGAATAAGTTTCGGCTTGCCTATGTACGTGCTCAACTGGATTTGGTCGTTCTCATTGACCGATATACCCTTGGGCCAATAGGCCAGCATTACGCCCACCACGACAAGGAAAGTGACAGTGATAAAAACGATAGTAACTATCATAACAGCACGAGGAGATTTAAGAGCCATTGTATGGTATATCCCGATTTATCGAATGCAAGTTACGCATTTTCTGTGACATTCACATCAGAAGATCCCGCTGGATGCTCTCCAACGGGGTCGACTGGTTCAGGTGTCAGGCGTATCCTTACACTTCGAAGAATAGCGATGGCCCCAACTTTGGCCTAACTAATTGGCGATTTTGTGACAATTTCAGATATTAAAATGACACGGCCCGACTCGAAAGTCAGGCCTATGCCCCCCGCAAGACCGTACCCGAGAGGTTGAAGACCGTAATCCGCTATCCGATCAGATAACGTCATTTTCTGCTTAGCGGGAAGAGGGAGTCGACTTCGTATTGGGTGAGGCCGAGGATGCGGCGGATCTGGCCATTGGAGGAGCGCCAGTCGTAGTGCAAAGCGCGGGCGAGGTCCAGCTTCTGAGCCTTGGTCAGGTCGCGGAGGCGCTCCAGCCCGTACTTCTCGCGGATAATCTTCGTGATCTGCGTGAACAGCTCAGCATCAGTGAGAAATTCCCCGTCATCCAGTTCCGCTGCCAGCTCGCTGTACGCCTCCACATTCTTCGTCAACATCGAGAAGTAGTGGTGCGCGTCGCGGAACATCGCCATCCCGAAGCGAAGGGCGCAGTATGATGATGGTGAAACGAAATCAACTGTCGACTCAGGTCGCTTTGGTGGGTTCTGCCTATCGGCGAGGGATGTCTTGGCGGGGGATGCCATTGACGTCGGCAAGTTGAGGACTAGCCACTCATCAGGGAGTTGTGGAGTCCTGCAGCGGAACATTTCACGCTTTTCATTGAACCCGCAGTCGGACAGCTTGATGCCGCCTGGCGAGTCCAGGAAATAGTGGCGGCCTGTGCCCCAAGGATAACTGAATGGCGTGTGATCGGGATTCGCCACATAGCCATTGCGGTTGACATAGACGATGGTGTTTCGAAGGCTTGACAGACTGCCGATTGGCTTGAGCTCCAGTTCCATGTCCTTCATCAGCGGGAACGCTCTGCCCAACCGCCGGGTGATATACGTCCAGAACTCCATGACCGCACTTCTTTCAGCAGCGAGGACAAAATGGAAGTGGTTGTCCATCACCTCGAAAGCCAGGATCTTCACCCCCGCGACAACAGCCACCGTCTGTGCGATAATGTTCATCACGAAGGCGAAGTCCGTCAGGCTGGCAAACAGCAGCGGCGTGCTCTTGCCGGATGTGTATGCGTGCCAATAAGGTCCGCCGCTTGCGAATGTTGTCTCACAAAATCTTTCTTTCTCTGCAAACGTCTTCATATTTGGTAGTATTATGTTGCCACCCTGTTTTGTCCGCAAATACGCCCTTTCTACGGACAAACCTTCTTCCGGGGGCACATTGTCCGCAAATACGCCCTTTTTACGTACAAACATTCTTCCCGGGGCACCTTGTCAGAAAATACGCGCTTT
>R24__coassemble_572_pt1 | contig 24112 bp, 20 predicted proteins | sample R24__metabat2_high_PE_044 | metagenome-assembled genome bin R24 | reverse complement strand
ACAAGAACGGCAATCCTATTCCGGAGTCCTTCCATCTCTATCCTATGAGACAGGCGATAGAAGAGGAATATATCCTTGATGTGCTGACCGGTTACCTCCCGTATCAGACTGCGTATAAGATGAAGGAAGACATTGTGAGGGACCAGATAGTCGACTCTCGCAAGGCATTGAAAACCATTGCCCAGTGGCAGTCCCTTCATGCGACCAACGTGACACAGAAGGCCGAGTTCATCATTGAGCATTTCATGAAGAATGTTGCCAGCCTTCTGGACGGTCAGGCGAAGGCTATGATCGTCACTCCGTTCCGTTCGTCGGTCGTCCGTTATAAGGTCGCTATCGACGCCTATTTGAAGAAGCACCCTGAATATGACCGCAAAAAGATTTCCGAACATCTTCAGTTCAAGGTTCCGGGTGAACCGCTGGTTGCCTTTTCCGGTGCCATTTCCGGCGAGAAATGTGTGATGCCCGAGGATGCACTTATGGCGGACAACCCATTCGCTGCTATCAATACGGAGATGGAATATACCGAGGACAGTATCAACCAGCTTGGCCTTCAGAGTATTGAGAATGCCTTTGATACACCGAAGAGGCGTATGCTCATAGTGGCGAACAAGTTCCAGACTGGATTTGACCAGCCCAAGCTCTGCGCGATGTATATCGACAAGAAAATCAGCAACGATATTGAAATCGTTCAGACATACTCCCGCGTGAACCGCAAGTACACTGGCAAGGACAAGGTGTTCATTGTTGATTTTGTGAACGACCCCGAGACCGTTACCCGTGCTTTCCAGAAGTATGATGTCGGTGCTCAGATGGAGAAGGCACAGAGCCTTGACATCATCTATGACATCAAGAGGGCTCTTGATGACGCCGGCATATATTCCAATACCGAATTTGAGGCCTTCAAGAAAATCAAGTACGAATATGTCGCTAAGATGAGCGAAAGCAAGGACTCATATCGCGCCGCCTTATACAAGGCGGTATCGGTACCTGCCGAACACTGGATGAACGAAAATAAGGCCCATTCTACGGCTCTTTCCACTTGGCGCAACATCTTGGACGACTACACCGCCAAAGGCGATGCAGACGGCCTGAAACTCGCCTCAGCGAAGATGGATGAGGCCCAGGAGAACCTTGACAGACTTGCGGACTTCCGCAAGAAACTCAAGAGGTATTGCGGGGCATATGATTATATCTCTCAGGTCATATATCTCGAAGACCCCAATCTTGAAGTGTTTTACGCCTTCGCGAAGCTTCTGTACCATCGTACCCAGAATACTTCTATTGACGAGATAGACGTCAAGAACCTTGTTCTGACCGATTTCCGCATCAACAAGCTCGATGTCATCGGATATGACGGCGAGGCCAATCTTCGTCCTATGGGTGCCGGTGGCAAGGGTCAGTCCGCCAAGAAGAAGTCCCTGAAGGAAATCATAACCAAGATTAACGGCATCTGGGGCGAGGATACGCCGACCGTGACCGGAGCAAGGACCATCAATGCCATTGCGGATTTCGTGGCGGGAGATGATGTGAGTCGTGTGCAGATTCAGAACAGCACGAACTCCAAGGATGCTGTCATCGCCGACGGTCGTCTGGAAAGCATCATCAAGCTTGCCGCGATGTCTCTGATGAACAACGATTTCTCGAAATTGGCCGAGAAGGTGGTGGAGGATCCTCAGACATGGAAGCCGCTGGCTGAAATCATATTTGAACTCATTGACAAACGCAAGCGTCTCGACATTACGGACATATCGGAATACTTGAGGGATGCTGCCAACAATATTTAGTTCGGAGGCGATATATGAGTGAATCAGTATTTAACCCGTTGGAACTGAAAGGTTGCAGCGCAAAGGGATTCAAAACATGTCAGAAGGATGGCAGGAAATATTGCGTTTTACTGCAGGAAGTGCTCGTGACCGAAGTACCGGTATGTCCTAAATGCAACAAGAAGATGTACAAGCACGGAACGAGGAAGATATCCGTTGTTGCACCTCCTATTAATGCCTTACCATGTGTTTTTGAAATCACCTTCCCCCGTTTCCGCTGTTCCGAATGCGGCGAAATGCATATCCCCAAGATAGAAGGAATTGATGAGAGACGCCGTGCGACAGATGCCGCGTTGCTTGACATCATCTGCAAGGGGCTTCGTAATACCTTTGAGGATGTGACTCATGATTATTTGATAACCGGTGTCACGGCCAGGAATATATTCGAGGATTTTATGAAGGAGAACAAGGCCAAGCTGCGTTTCAAGACTCCTGTATTTCTTGGCATTGATGAAATCAAAATCAAGAATCTCGGTGAGATTACCGTCATAACGGATCTGGAGCATCGTACATTGTTTGACATGCTTCCTAAACGAGATGCAAAGACCCTTGAAGAATATTTCAAGAATCTGCCTGACAAAGAAAGTGTACTATGGGTTTGCTCGGATATGTATCGTCCATTTGAGAAACCTATCGGTTCCGCACTTACTAACGCTCGTTGGGCTATTGACCACTTTCACTTAGTCGCATATGCAAATCTCGCTGTGGATTATGTCAGAAAGATAATTCAAGGTTCAATGACCAAGAAAGAGCGCATCAAGACGAAGAAAGGGCTTGCATATACACTCAAGACACGCTTGCGTGATCTTGACGCCGAAGATGCAGAAAAGATACGCATCATCAGGACGAAGCCGAAACTCGCACCTATGGCGGTTGCATTTGATTTGAAGGAGGATTTCTTCAACATATATGATGAGAACCTGGACTCAAAGGCTAATGCAAAGGCCGCGTTCGCAGCATGGGAGGCAAGCATTCCCGTGGATGATATCTACTGCAAGTTCCGCGAACTTGCTAAGACGGTCCATAACTTCTACGACCAGATATTCAATTTCTGGGATTGTCCGATAACTATATCCAACGGCTTTACTGAATGTACCAACAGGCTCATTAGGGAGAACAACTGCCGTGGCCGTGGATATTCATTTGAAATCCTTCGCGGTCGTTCATTGTATAGGAAGGCGAACCTCGAACAGGCCCTTGCCGGTGAACAGATTATAGGCCCGAGCATTTCATCTAATGAACCAGTATTCCGCTTTGAAAACAATGATTATTTCGAATTTGGTTTTGAGGAGGCGGTTCTGGTGTCAGACGAAGGATTGTCAGAATGGAGAAAAGAATTCGACCTTAGCGATGCGGACATTTCCAACCAATAAATTTGACCAGCCCCGTCATGGCGAGCGAAGCTCGCCATTAGCGCGCGGGGACGAACACAACTTATTCATCTAAAAACATTTTGCACCGCGGAGCATTGCTCGCTTTTCATCCCTTCAACGGGAATAAAAAACCAACCAATTAATTTAATCAAATAGTTTCCGAATAGGAAAATCCAACCACTAATTTAAGAGTGAGGTTTTGTCTGAGTACAAATCCAACCACTTTTTTTGATTACCCCAAATTATTGTCAAATGTCGCCCGTCGGGGCCTTGAATGAAATCTTTTCAAGTCTTGATACAAAAATAAGAAAAATGTTCGATGAAGGCGTACCTCGCGCGCCTTTTTTGATGGAGAGTCCGATGCATTGGGAGATTGTCGCCAAAAAGCCTATCTTTGTGGACATAAAAAGACAAGACATGCTCATCGTATTGGAAGGTCTTGACGGGGCCGGCAAATCGACCCAGCTCAAGATGATATCGGACTATTTCGCCTCGGCTGGCCGCCAGGTCGACTATCTTCATTTCCCGCGCTACGACGCCCCGGTGTTCGGCGGCTTGATCTCGAAGTTCCTCCGGGGAGACTTCGGCTCCATCGACCAGGTGCATCCACAGCTGGTCGCGCTGCTCTATGCCTGCGACCGCCGCGATGCTGCTCCCCAGCTCCGCGGGAAGCTCGATGCGGGCCATGTCGTGATACTTGACCGCTACGTCTATTCCAACATCGCGTTCCAATGCTCGAAGCAGCTCTCGGCAGAAGATGCCGCAGAGTTGAGGCGCTGGATATTCGACACCGAATACGGCGACTTCGGCATTCCGAAGCCGGACCTGAACATCTTCCTGGACGTGCCCATCTCCTTTGTCGACGACAAGCTCAAGCACGCGCGCAAGGGGAGCGACAGGGACTATCTCGAGGGCAAGAGCGACATCCACGAGGCGAGCATCGAATTCCAGAAGGGTGTGCGCAGGGTCTATCTCGAGCAGTGCGAGCTTGACGGCAGCTTCATCCGCATCGACTGCTCGGATGATAAAGGCGCCATGCTCGATCCGGAAAGCATTTTCGAAAAGATAAAGAAACGTATCGACGCCCTGCTATGACTGGATTCATGAGAGGCTTCTGCCGCATACTGGTAGGACTCACCTTCATTCTTTCCGGCGTATTCAAGCTGATGGACCCCGTGGGCACCGGCCTGATCGTCGACGAGTATCTCAACTTCATGCATCTCGACTTCCTGAAGAATTTCGACGTGGCGCTGGGCATCGCCCTCTCCACGGTCGAGGTGCTCACCGGCCTCTGCGTGATGACGGCCATACGCATGCGCATCTTCTCATGGGTGGCGCTGGCGATGATGACCTTCTTCACGCTGCTCACCGTCTATCTCGTGATATACAACCCGATCAGCGACTGCGGCTGCTTCGGCGAGGTGGTGCATCTCACCAACAAGGAGACGCTCATCAAGAACATACTTCCGCTGATCTGCTCGATCTACATAGTCATACACCGCAAGAGATATCCGCAGCTGGCTCCAGCTCCGGTGGAGTGGACCATCGTCGGCCTCTATCTCTTCTGCGCCCTCTGGGCCGGCATTTCGTCGGTCACGGGTCTGCCGAAGAGCGACGCCACCGTATACAAGGTGGGCGCCGACCTGAAGATGCTTTCGGAAGGTCCGACCGATTTCAATACCGTCTTCATCTACGAGAAGGATGGAGTCCAGCAGGAGTTTGCGATAGACGACCTGCCTGACTCGAGCTGGACCTACGTGGATTCCCGCACCGACATGCCTGAGGGTGCGACGGCGCGCTTCGCCCAGGTCGACCTCTCGCTGCGCGACGTCCAGGACGAGTACCACACCGAACTTCTCTATGAGGACGGCCCGATGATGGCCGCCGTCGTATGGGACACCGGGAAGATGAAACCCTCCGACTGGAACCGCATACGTGCGCTCAACGCTACGGCGCAGAAGTCGGCCGTTCCGACATATCTCTTCGCCGTCGACGACAACGTGCCCGGGGACCTCTCGGACAAGCTGCTGATATCCGACCGCAAGGCTCTGATGACGCTGCTGCGCAGCAACGGCGGCGCGGTGCTCTTCAACAGCGGCAGCATCATCCGCAAATGGGCTGCCGGCGAGATCAACCGCAACACCGTGAACGACACGCTGGCCGATGACTATGACATCACGATGCTGCGCAACGCCTTGCACAACAAGGCGATGCTGCGCGCGAACGTGATTTCCGGCTTCCTGGTCGTGCTCATCGTGCGCTACATACTCTACGTGATTTTCCACAAGAAGAAAAAGAAGAAACCGCAGGAGGCGGCCGCGGCATGAGCTCTCCGCTGGTGATGGCGATCGTCAACGTCAACGGCGACTCGTTCCATGCGGCGAGCCGCGCCGCAACCGTTCGCGCCTTCAACAGGCGGGTGGAGAAGCTTGTCGCCGGCGGGGCCGACATCATCGACGTCGGTGCGGTATCGAGCCGTCCCGGAGCCGAAGTGGTCGATGCGGAACAGGAATGGGCAAGGCTGAGGCCGGTGCTCGAGTCGTGGCGGAAGAAGGATTTCGGCGCCTCGGTGCGCCTCTCCATCGACACTTTCCGTCCGCAGGTGGTTCAAAGGGCCTTTGACGTCGTCGGAGATTTCCTGGTCAATGACATCTCTGCCGGATGCTGGGACGGGGCGATGCTGCCGACGGTCTCGTCAATGGGACTGGAGTATGTGGCAATGCACCTTCGCGGCGACTTTTCGACCATGCACGAGCAGTGGTGCTACGGCGACGTGGTGGCGGAGGTGAAGGAGTTCTTCTCGCTCTTTGCCCTCAGGGCAGCGGACGCGGGCATCGAAAGATGGATTCTCGATCCTGGCTTCGGCTTTTCCAAGTCGATGGAGGACAATATGATGCTGATGGATTCGCTCGCGGAGTTCAAGGCGTTCGGCCGTCCCATTCTCGTGGGCGTCTCGCGCAAGCGCATGGCGAGGCCGCGTCCGGGCATGACCGACGAAGAGATTGAGCGTGAGACTGCGGCGCTGCATCGCAGGGCAGTCGCGGGCGGCGCCGACATCCTCAGGGTGCATGACGTGCCATTGCTGATTTGATGGTCAAAATTTTTTCAAAAATTTGGTATTTTATTAATAATGACTATCTTTGCAGCCGAAAGAAGATGAAGGAGAAAGGGGGACGATGAGTCCCCCTTATTTATTGTCAAAAACCAACCGATATGATAGCAAAGGAAACAGTGGAGGCCATCGCCCGTGAGTATCTCGAGGGTACTCCGTTCATTCTCGTGAGAGTACACGTGAGCAAGGACAACAACATCGACGTCGACATAACCCGCGAGGACGCAGGCGTATGCATCGACGACTGCGTGGGACTGAGCCGCTACATCGAGTCCAAGCTGGACCGCGACGTCGAGGACTACTCCCTCACCGTGGGGTCGGCCCGCCGCAAGACCATCGGCAAGATCGACGATGAAGACTAGATTGAAAGAGATAAAAACAATATAAATCACACAACTTAAAATGGAAGGTTTGAACCTTATCAGCACATTTGCTGATTTCAAAGAACAGAAAAACATCGACCGCCCTACGATGATGAGCGTGCTGGAGGACATTTTCCGCACCCAGCTGGCCAGAATGTACGGCGAGGACGCCCAGTTTGACATCATCATCAACATCGACAAGGGAGACTTCGAGATCTGGCGCAACCGCATGGTCGTCGAGGAGGTCACCAACCCCGCAACCGAGATCTCACTCGCTGAGGTCCAGGCAATCGATGACTCGTACGAGGTGGGCGAGGAATATCCCGAAGAGGTCACCCTGGCAAGCTTCGGCCGCCGCGGCATCCTCAACCTGAGGCAGAACCTCTCGAGCCGCATCATGGACATCGAGAAGGCCAACCTCTTCAACAAATACACTGCAAAGGTTGGCGAGATCATCGTCGGCGAGGTATACCAGGCATGGAAGAAGGAAGTTCTCGTCATGGACGAGGACGGCAACGAGCTCGTCCTTCCCAAGACCGAGCAGATCCCTTCGGACTTCTTCCGCAAGGGCGACACCGTCAAGGCTGTCATCCACAGCGTTGAGATGAAGAACAACACGCCGGTCATCACCCTTTCGCGTACCTCCACCGTATTCCTCGAGAGACTCTTCGAGCAGGAGGTTCCCGAGATCTTCGACGGCCTGATCACCATCCGCAAGATCGTCCGCATGCCGGGCGAGAGGGCAAAGGTGGCAGTCGAATCCTATGACGAGCGCATCGACCCGGTGGGCGCATGCGTTGGCGTGAAGGGTTCGCGCATCCACGGCATCGTCCGCGAGCTTCGCAACGAGAACATCGACATCATCAACTGGACGACCAATACCCAGCTCCTCATCCAGAGGGCCCTCAATCCTGCAAAGATCTCCTCGATGAGGATTTCCGAGGAGTCGAAGCAGATCTTCGTCTATCTCAAGCCCAGCGAGGTGTCCCAGGCAATCGGCAAGAACGGCAGCAACATCAAGCTCGCCGGAATGCTTGCGGGTTATGACATCGAGGTATATCGCGACACCGAAGAGGACGACGTCGACGAGGAAGACGTCCTGCTGGACGAATTCAACGACGAGATCGACCAGTGGGTCATCGACGCGTTGAAGGGCATCGGCTGCGACACCGCGAAGAGCGTTCTCGCACTGCCTGTGGAGGAAATCATGGAACGCGCCGATCTCGAGCAGGAGACCGTCGAAGAGGTCCAGAAGATCCTCAGCAGCGAATTCGAAGAATAACGGCCGAATGGCCGCCGGTCCAGAGGGACCATGCGCCGGGAGGCGCCGCAAAACCAACAAACAGTCAACAATAATAAACGGGAGTAAATCATGTCAGAAGGAACAATCAGAATTAACAAGGTATTGAAGGATTTCAACATCGGAATCGGAACGCTTTCAGAATTCTTCAGGAAGAAGAACATCAACGTGGAGGTGTCTCCGGTAGCCAAGATTTCCGAGGAGGTCTATGCTCTTGTGGCCAAGGAGTTCGGAAAGGACCAGCTCATCAAGGAGCAGTCTCGCAAGGTGGCCATAAAGTTCAACGAGATCACCGAGATGGAGCATCGCAAGGAGATGGCCGAGGAGCCGGAGCCGGCACAGGAGGTCATCATCAAGTCGAACGTGCTCGATGCATCCCATGCTCCGAGAAAAACCGAGCCTGAACCGGTCAAGGAACAGCCCAAGGCAACTCCCGTCAAGCCTGAAGAGCCTGTTGTCGCACCCGCACCGGAGCCCAAGCCGGAGGTCAAGATCGTCGGCAAGATCGATCTGGAGCCTCACAAGAACGAGAAGAAGCCCGAGCCGAAGGCCGAGCCCGTAAAGGTTGTCGAGGCCGCGAAGGCGGAGGAGAAGCCCGCAGCACCGGTCAAGGCGGAGGAGAAGCCCGCACCGGTCAAGGTGGAGGAAAAGCCTGTGCCGAAGCCTGCACCCGCTCCCGCACCCGCACCCGTCAAGGCCGAGAAGCCGAAGGACGAGCGCCCGGTCGTCGAGCACATCGAGACGAAGGTCGAGAAGCTCGCCGGTCCCAAGATCGCCGGCACCATCGACCTGTCGCAGTTCGAGAAGAAGCCCTCTTCCCATGCGGACGACAGGAACAAGAAGGACAAGAACAAGCGCGAACGCATCCACAAGGCAGGTCCTACCAAGGTTGACATCAACAACACGAACGGCAGCAACCGCCGCGAGAAGCCGCAGGCACCGAAGGGTGGCCAGAACGACAATTCCAAGAACGGAAAGGCTGCCGGCGGACGCAAGGACCGCTTCAAGGCAATACATACCGAGATCGACGAGGACGAGATCCAGAAGCAGATCAAGGAGACTTACGCAAGGATGGTCGAAGGAAAGGGCAAGACCAAGACTTCGAAGCACCGCCGCGAGAAACGCGAGGAGGTCTCCCAGAGGATGCAGGAAGAGCAGGAGCTCCAGGAACTCTCGAGCAACATCCTGAAGGTGACGGAATTCGTCACTGTCAACGAGCTCGCGATCCTGATGAACAACACTCCTGTGACCAAGGTCATCGAGGCCTGCATGAACCTCGGCCTCATGGTTTCCATCAACCAGCGTCTCGATGCCGAGGCAATGGTGCTCGTGGCAGAGGAGTTCGGATACAAGATCGAGTTCGTCACCGCCGAAATCCAGGGCGCCATCGAGCAGGAGGCAGACAGGGAGGAAGACCTCGTCAGCAGACCTCCGATCGTCACCGTCATGGGTCACGTCGACCATGGCAAGACATCGCTCCTCGACTATATCCGCAAGACCAACGTCATCGCCGGTGAGGCCGGCGGCATCACGCAGCACATTGGTGCATACAACGTGGCCCTCGCCGACGGCAGGCACATCACCTTCCTCGACACCCCTGGCCACGAGGCATTCACCGCAATGCGTGCCCGCGGTGCCAAGGTGACCGACCTTGCCATCATCATCATCGCGGCCGACGACGCCGTGATGCCCCAGACCATCGAGGCAATCAGCCACGCACAGGCTGCTGGCGTTCCGATGATCTTCGCGATAAACAAGATAGACAAGCCGGGCGCAAACCCTGAGAAGATCAAGGAGCAGCTCGCCAACATGAACATACTCGTGGAGGACTGGGGCGGCAAGTACCAGTGCCAGGAGATTGCAGCGAAGAAGGGCATCAACGTCGACCTTCTTCTCGAGAAGGTCCTTCTCGAGGCTGACCTCCTCGAACTCAAGGCAAATCCGGACAAGCTCGCCGTCGGCAACATCATCGAGTCATCCCTTGACAAGGGTCGCGGCTACCTTGCGACCGTCCTCGTGCAGAGCGGCACGCTCCACGTCGGTGACGCAGTGGTGGCAGGATGCTACTCCGGCCGTGTGAAGGCGATGTTCAACGAACGTGGCCAGAAGCTCAAGGAGGCAGGTCCTTCGATGCCTGTATCGATCCTCGGCCTGAACGGTGCGCCTACCGCAGGCGACACGCTCAACGCGCTGGAAGACGAGAAGGAAGCACGCGACATCGCCAACAAGCGCGAGCAGCTCATCCGCATCCAGGGCATCAAGACGCAGACCCACATCACCCTCGAGGAGATCGGCCGCCGCATCGCCCTCGGCAACTTCCAGGAACTCAACATCATCGTCAAGGCCGACGTGGACGGATCCATCGAGGCTCTGTCAGATTCCCTCATAAAGCTCTCCACCGAGGAGATCCGCGTCAACGTGATCCACAAGGCGGTCGGTGCAATCTCCGAGTCGGATGTCCTGCTTGCAGTCGCATCCAACGCAATCATCATCGGCTTCCAGGTAAGGCCTATGGCCAACGCCCGCAAGCTTGCGGAGAAGGAGCAGATCGAAATCCGCATCTACTCGGTCATCTACGACGCCATCGAGGAGGTCAAGAGCGGTATCGAAGGCATGCTCGCCCCGGAGGAGAAGGAAGAGGTCACCGCAACTGCGGAGGTCCGCGAGACCTTCAAGATCTCGAAGGTCGGTACGATCGCAGGCTGCATGGTCAAGGAGGGCAAGCTCACCCGCTCTTCGAAGATCCGCATCATCCGCGACGGCATCGTGGTCTACACCGGAGTCCTCGGTTCGCTCAAGCGCTTCAAGGACGACGTCAAGGAGGTCGCTGCCGGATTCGATTGCGGTCTCAACGTCGAAGGCTACAACGACATCAAGCTCGGCGACGTGATCGAGGCATACCAGATCGTGGAAATCAAGCGCAAGCTCCAGTAAACAACAAAAACATCATAACGAAGTGGAACCCCTTCTTGCAATATCCCCGGTAGACGGACGCTACGCCGGCAAGACCGGCGTCCTGTCGGAGTATTTCTCCGAGTATGCGCTCATCCGCTACCGCGTGCGCATCGAGATCGAGTATTTCATAGCGCTCTGCGAACTGCCGCTCCCGCAGCTTTCGCAGGTGAGCCCTTCGCTGTTCCCGCATCTGCGTGAGATCTACGAGGATTTCACGATGGAGGATGCCGAGGACGTGAAGAGCATAGAAGAGACTACCAACCACGACGTGAAGGCCGTGGAGTACTTCCTCAAGCGGAAGTTCAACGAGCTTGGACTCAACCGCCAGGTGGATTTCATCCATTTCGGACTCACGTCGCAGGACATCAACAACACCGCGATTCCCCTCGCGATGAAGGAGTGCATGCATAAGGTCGTCATGCCGGCGCTCGGTGGGCTGGTTTCAGCTCTCGAGAATCTTGCCGGCCGTTGGGAGGACGTTCCGATGCTGGCCCACACCCACGGGCAGCCCGCAACGCCGACCTGCGTGGGACGCGAGCTGCAGGTCTTCGCAACCCGCCTCGGCAAGCAGCTCGACAGCCTTTCGATGTGCGAGTTCCCGGCGAAGTTCGGCGGGGCCACCGGGGGCATGAACGCCCACTACGTGGCATACCCCGACACCGACTGGTACTCCTTCGCCAACGGTTTCGTCAACGGCACCCTCGGCCTGAGCCGTTCCTATCCTACCACCCAGATCGAGCACTATGACGGCCTCGCCGCCATCTTCGACAACCTCAAGAGGATCGGCACGGTGATGATCGACCTCTCGCGCGACATCTGGTCATACATTTCCATGGAATATTTCGGACAGAAGGTCGTGGCAGGCGAGGTGGGCAGCTCCACCATGCCCCACAAGGTCAACCCGATCGACTTCGAGAACGCGGAGGGCAACCTCATGCTTGCCGGCGCGCTGTTCGACTTCCTCTCCTCGAAGCTCCCGGTATCGCGCATGCAGCGCGACCTGACCGACTCCACCGTGCTGCGCAACATCGGCGTTCCGATCGCGCACATGCTGGTGGCCGTCGCTTCGCTGCGCAAGGGGCTGGGCAAGCTCATCCTCAACCAGGCGAAGCTCGAGGCCGACCTCGACGACAACTGGGCCGTCGTTTCCGAGGGCATCCAGACCATACTCAGGCGGGAAGGCTACCCCGAACCGTATGAGACGCTCAAGGCGCTGACCCGCACCGGCGGCCACATCGACAGGGAGACGATGGAGGACTTCATCGACACCCTTGACGTGGACGAGAGCGTGCGCGAGGAGCTGCGCGACATCACGCCATTCAATTACACAGGACGATAACAACGACAACGAAGAATGATATCACTGACAGCTGAGGAAATTGCCCTGCATCTCGGAGGCGAGGTAGAGGGTGACCCGGAGGTCCGTGTTTCGTCTCCGGCGCGCATAGAGTCGGGACGCCCGGGCACGATCTGCTTTTATGCCAACCCGAAGTACGAGCACTACGTCTATTCAAGCAAGGCGAGCATAATACTGGTCAACCGCACCTTCGAGCCGAAGGAGCCGGTGGCTGCCACGCTCGTCAGGGTGGACGACGCCTATTCGGCCGTCGCGTCGCTGCTGGACTGGTTCTCCGCGCTCAAGAGGCGGCATCGCGGCGGCAACAGCTTCCGCTGCAGACTTTCGCTGCGCACCAGCATAGCCCTTTCGGCGCGCATCGGCAAGGGCACGCGCATCTATCCGCAGGTCTATCTCGGCCCGAACGTCAAGGTGGGGCGCAACTGCATCCTCTATCCCGGGGTCAAGGTCTATCATGACTGCGTGATAGGCGACAACTGCACGATACATGCGAACGCGGTCATCGGGGCCGACGGCTTCGGGTTCGCCCCGAAGGAGGACGGCACCTATGCCAAGATTCAGCAGATGGGCAACGTGGTCATCGAGGATGACGTGGAGATTGGGGCCGCGACCACCGTGGACCGTGCGACGATGGGCTCCACCATCGTCCATCGTGGCACCAAGATTGATAATCTCTGTCAGGTCGCGCACAACGTCGAGGTGGGCGACAACACCGTCATGGCTGCGCAGAGCGGACTTGCCGGTTCGTCAAAGATCGGAAAGCACTGCATGATCGGCGGCCAGAGCGCTGTCAACGGGCACATATCGATAGCTGACAACACCACCATAGCCGGCAAGTCCGGCGTGATCGGCAACGTCAGGAAGGAGGGGGAGGTCCTCCTCGGCTATCCCGCATTCGACCACAAGGAATACATGAGGGCATATGCCCTCTTCAAGTCAACAGGCAAAAAGAAATGAATCAGCATACACTGAGGGAAACATACAGGTTCAGGGGCAAGGGACTTCATACCGGAGCCGAGGTGGAGATGACCATCCTTCCGGCTCCAGACAACTACGGCATAGTATTCCAGAGAATCGACCTGGGCGACGAGCTCTATGTCGAGGCCTCCGTGGACAATCTCTGGCGCATGGACCGCAGCACCTGCCTTTCGAAGGACGGAGTGCAGATATTCACGACCGAACATCTCATGGCGGCCCTCAGCGGGATGGGAGTCGACAATGCCCTTGTGCAGCTCGACGCCCCGGAAATCCCGATCCTCGACGGAAGCGCATTGCCTTTTGTCGAGGCCATCAAGGCCATCGGCCTCACCGAACAGCGTTCCGAGCGCATTTTCCTCACTCCGGAGCAGCCGTTCGAGTATTTTGACAACGACAGCGGCTCGCAGATACTGGTAATCCCTTCGGACAATTTCGAGGTCGACGTGACAATTGACTTCAACTCCAAGGTGCTCGGTGTCCAGGAGGCCCATTTCGACCATGCGCAGGATTTCGCTTCGCAGATAGCATGCTGCCGGACCTTCTGCTTCTTCCACGAACTCGAGAAGCTCGTCGAGGCCAACCTCATCAGGGGCGGCAACATGGACAATGCCATCGTGGTGGTCGAGGACGAGGTGGACAAGGCTACGATCGACAGGGTCGGCGCCGCCTTCGGGGTGGACAACCTCGAGAGGCTCCCGCAGGGCTACCTCAGCAATGTGGCCCTTCACTTCGACAACGAGTGCGCACGCCACAAGCTGCTCGACGTGATGGGGGATTTCGCGCTTCTGGGACATCCTCTCAACGCGAAGGTCATCGCCCGCAAGCCGGGACACAGGGTCAACACCTGCGCTGCAAGCATCCTCTCAAAAATATTGAAACAGTCATGATGACAGACAACTCCTGGATCCATCCCGGCGCCCGAATCGGTGCGAACGTCACCATCGAGCCTTTCTGCTACATCTCCGAGAACGTGGAGATCGGCGACGGATGCCACATCGGCCCGCATGCGACCATATACGATTTCGTGAAGATCGGAAGGAACTGCAAGGTCTTTCCGGGGGCCGTACTGGGCGGCATACCGCAGGACCTCAAGTTCGACGGCGAGGTGAGCTGGGTGGAGATAGGCGACAATACGACCATACGCGAGTGCGTGACCGTCAATCGCGGCACGGCGGCGAGCGGCAAGCTCCTGACGAAGGTGGGAAGCAACTGCCTGCTGATGTCATATGTCCACGTCGCCCATGACTGCCGCATCGGAGACCACTGCATACTCTCGGGCTATGCCGGCCTCGCGGGCGAGACTGACGTCGATGACTGGGCGATAATTGGAGGCGGCGCGCTCGCCCATCAGTTCACCCACATCGGCACCCATTCGATGATCGGCGGCGCAAGCGGCATCGTAAAGGATGTCCCGCCGTATGTGCTGGCATCGCGCAACCCGGTCACCTATGAGGGCGTCAACGTCATCGGGCTCCGCCGCCGCGGCTTCACCGCAGAGCAGATAGGGGAGATCCGCGACATCTACCGCGTCATCTACGAAGAGGGGCTCAACGTCACCAATGCCTGCCAGAAGGTGAGGGATGAGTTCGCCCCGTCGCTTTTCCGCGACACCATACTCGATTTCATACAGAACTCCCAGCGGGGCATAATGAGGGGCTCGAAATGACACTCTTCCCCCAGTGCGTGCTCACCACGGCCTATTTCCCGCCCGTGGAATATTTCTTTGCCATCGCAAACAGCGGCAAGGTGCTCATAGAGCAGCACGAGATATACCAGAAGCAGTCATACCGCACGCGCTGCAACATATACTCGACTGCCGGCGCCGAGGCGCTCAGCGTACCGGTGCTGCGCGACGGCACGCACAAGGTGCCCATCCGCGACATTCGCATCGACTATTCGGAGCCGTGGCTCCAGCGTCACAAGCGCGCCATGACGGCAGCCTACAACTCGTCGGCCTTCTTCGAGTATTATGCCGACGAGCTGTTCGCCATCCTCGACCGTCGCGAGCATTTCCTGATGGATCTCAACTGTCTTCTGCTTGAGAAACTCATCGGGATGGCGGGCATCCGTGCCGACATCGGCTTCACCGACAGGTGGAAGGAATCCTATGCCGAGGGTGATTTCCGCGTCCGCATCCAGCCCAAATATCGCGGCGTCAACCTGATGGCCGAGATGAAAAAAGAGAAGACCTATTTTCAGGTCTTCTCTCCAAAATCGGGTTTTGTCCCGAATCTTTCCATCATCGACCTCCTTTCCGCGGAGGGTCCCGATGCGATAAGCTATCTTCTTTAGAACTTCAGGCTGTAGGTGAAGGCAAGCTTGCCGGTCTTCCTGGTGATCGTTCCGACAGGAGCTGCCGGACCGTAGTCGTTGTAGAGGGCGAAGTTCTCGCTGTTGCCGAGCACTGCCTGGTATGCGATGTCGAAGTTTGACTTGCCCTGGCTTCCGAACTTGAATCCGATGCCGCCGGAGACGATCTTGACGGGTTCGTAGCCGTCGCCCGGAGTGCCGTAGTAGTTGTAGCCGGCGCGGAGGGCGATCGAATAGACCGGCCAGACTTCTGCGCCTGCGCGGATGATGTTGCTCCTTCCGTAGCGCTGGCTGATGTAGTCGTTTTCGTCCCTGAAGTTGAACTGGCTCTTCTGGCCGTCGGAGAGGATGATGCCGCCGTTGTTGAAGGTCTCGTAGTCGACGCTGACCAGACCGAAGGTGCCGAGAGTGTAAGCGGCTCCCAAGTTGAAGCGCATCGGTGCGCTGATCAGATAGTTGTAGACACCTTCAGGGCTTTCCTCGGAGTAGGTGTGGTTGTTGTTGAAGGCCGTGGTCATCGAGTTGATCCAGTGGTCGGTCAGGTTGTAGCGGGTGCGGGTGGTCAGCGCCGCTCCGATCCTGAGGCCTGCAAGCGGAGTGAGTATCGCTCCGATCTTTGCGTTTACGCCCGAACCGGTGGTGTTCTGCCAGTAGTTGCTCCTGACGCTGCAGAAGCCGTCCTGGAAGTTGCCCGGATTGGAGGCCACCTCGCTGTAGTATTCGTTCACCTCGTAGTTTACGCTGAGGAGGTTGAGGTTGACGCCGAGGAAGAGAATGTCTGAAACGTTCGCTCCGAAGTTGACCGTGAACTCGTGCTTGCCACCGCTGACCTTGCGGAAGTAGTCCTGGTTGAGCATTCCGCCGATGTAGATTTCCTTGCCGTCGATGTTCTCGGTGGATGCGATGTATTCGTTTTCCGCGTCATCGACAGGGGCGAGCACGTAGGTGTTCCACGCAAGGATCGAAGGCCATGAAACCGATGAGTCGTAGTAAGGGTTGTAGCTGCCGCCGTCGGAAGACTCGAGAATGGTCGAGCTTACACCCGAGAGGCCTGCCGCCAGCGAGCCGAGCATGGATGATTCGGCAGTGCTGCCGCAAGCTCCCATTATGGAGTTGAAGTTGCATGTGCGGTTGAGCGTGAAGCCGAGGTTGAAGTTGAGCAGACCGGTGTAGTTGCCGGTGTCGAAGGTGAAGACGAAGCCCGCGTTCGACATGGCCAGGTCGGTGCTGCGTTCATTGGTGACCTTTCCAAGATAGTTTGAACTGCCCTTGCTCGTGATGAAGTCAGGGGTGAGGGAGAACTGTGAATTGCGGAAGACTGCTGAACTTGCCGGATTGACGGCGAGTGCTCCGAGGTCGCCGCCGAGTGCAGTGAAGGCGTTGCCCATTGCCATCGTGCGTGCGGTACCTTCGTACTGGACCTGGGAGATTGCAAGTGCGTCAGCTGCGCTCTGTGCGAATGACACCGAAGCGAGGAGCATTGCGGTTATGACAAGTGTGAATCTTTTCATTTCAGTAAAAACTTTTGTTGGTTTGTTGGGTTGAAGTAAATGTGAAGTGAAGCGTTGGACCTGATGCCGCCGTTATCTGCGGCCGCCTCCGCTGTGACTTCCGCCGCCACCGCCTGATGATGAGCTGCCTCCGCCGAAGCCACCGCCGCTGCTCGAAGAGCCGCCGCTGTAGCCGCCGCCACTGTAGCTGCTGCCGCTGCTGTAGCTGCCGGAACTTCTTGTGGCGCTGCCGCTATAGACGTTGTTTGTGCGGGTGCCGTAGTTGGAGCCTGAACTCGACCTTGTGCCGGAAGTGCTCCTGGTCACGGTCGACTTTGTGGATACCGAAGGTGTGCTGCTGCCGGATGAGCGACGGTAAGTCGAGCCACCGCCCGTTCCGATGTAGGCACCGTTGCTGTTGTACGATGCGGAACCGTTGCGCATGCCGCCCGCCGTGGCTCCGCCAGTGCGGCGCTGGTACATTCCGCTGTTGCCTGCGGGCCTCTTGCCGTATGCGACGTCATGTCCGCCGTAGTAGCCCGGATTGAAGCCCCCGCCAGGGTGATGGCCGGGACGGAATGCCGGATCGTACCAGTAGGCGCTCCTGTACCAGGGATCGTAGTAGCCCCAGTAACCGCCCCATCCGGGTCCGTACCAAGGATCATAGTAGCCCCAGCTGTTCCAGCCCGGACCGTACCACGGGTCGTAGTAACCGTAGTAGCCGTAGTAGTTGCTGTAGCGCCAGTTGCCCCACCAGGGATTGTACCACGGATCGTTCCAGAGGCCGTAGTTGTAGCTGAACCTGTAGGTGGGAAGGTCGAACTTGTAGAGAAGCTCGGCGTATGAGATGTCATCTCGCAGGTGGATGTTTCCGAGACTGTCAGTGTAGAAGCAGCTGGCCAGTTCAGCGTCGCGCCTTGCCTGGTCGAGCTCGTGCTGCAGGTTCCTTGCGGCAATCATCTCGGCCCTTGAATTTGCAGTCGGCCTGTAGTAGATGCCGTCATCGTACTGGGACGATGAGTAATAGCCTGTAACACCACAAGAACTGAGCAGCAGTGCTGCAGTCAGTGTAGATAGAAATAAGACTTTCAGTTTCATTTTATTTTTACCTCCTGTGTAATTAATGTTAAAAATCGTAGGTTGAAAACCATCGGAACATCATCCTTTTTTTCAGCCTTGTCGCAAATATGTCAATATTTATACCAATATCAAAATTATTGGTTTTTGCGGAAAATGTTTGCCTTTTCAGACCGTTGTCGTTCCCCATTTTTCCGCCGATGAGTGGCAATTTGTGGCGGTTTTGTTAACTTTGCGGCTGAAAACAGTGCTGAAAATGAAAAATGTCTGGGATAAAAGCTTCTGGTATTCATTCTTCCGTCCCTATGTGCAGTGGGCTGTGAGGACTTCCTATTCGCGCATCACGGTCAACGGGCTGGACAATGTTCCGGACTCGCGCAAGTCCTCGGTCATCATCGCCGCCAACCACTGCAACACCATGATGGACTCGCTCGTGCTGCTCCAGTCGCGCAAGGATCCGGATTTCTTCGTGGCGAGGGCCGACATATTCTCCAATCCTTTCATCGCCCGGATACTCACCAACCTGCGCATAATGCCGATCTACCGCAAGCGTGACGGAGGCAACTCGGCCGAGCGCAACGAGGCCGTCTTCGACAACGTGGTGGAGGGGCTCGGCCACGGCATGGCCTTCTCAATCCATCCCGAGGGCACCCACCGCGCCCGCCGCAGCCTGCTCCCGATCAAGAAGGGAGCCTTCCGCATCGCACAGCAGGCAGCAGAGACGAATCCCGACAGGGATGTCTTCATCGTACCTGCAGGCCTGGAGTATTACGACTACTTCAACCTCATGCGCCCGGTGACGCTCACCTACGGCAAGCCGATGCGGATCAAGGGTGGAGAGGACCTGGACAACCTTTCGAAGGAACTGCATGACCGGATCGCCGGCCTGATCACCTGGTTTCCGGACGACGAGAACCTCGCAGCTGCCGAACAGGCATTCTATGACGGGCGCAGGCGCAGCTACGGCACGCGCGACAAGGTGCTTGCGGCGGCGCTCCTGCCAGTCGCGGCGCTCTCGGGCTTCCTCTGCTCTCCGATCCTGGCCGCCTCGGCATGGTTCTGCAGCCGCATCAAGGACGCGGCATGGCTCAATACTGCCCGCTTCGGCTGCAAGCTGGTGCTCACTCCGTTCACGACAGCGGGAGCGGCGGTGGCCGGATTCATCCACCTGCCGTGGTTGTGGGCGCTGATTCTCGTGGCGGCGACGCTCTACGCACATCCGGTCTTCTACAGAATTCTTGTGTATTACAAGGACATGAAGGCATTTTTCGCGCGGAAACAGGGCAATCGTGAGCCTCTCGCTTCGTGAAGTGACAAAAAATGAGTAATTTTGCAGGTTGTGCGGTTTGCGGCCGGGAGAGGCTCCCGGGAAGCGCATCCAATCAACCGAGAACAATATCAAGGACAAGACTTAGACAATAATGGCAAAAGAGGTAGTAAACAAGGAAGTCACCAACAGGGAGGACAACTATTCCCAGTGGTACAACAATCTGGTAGTAAAGGCGGATCTCGCCGAACAGTCGGCAGTGAGGGGATGCATGGTAATCAAGCCGTACGGTTATGCAATCTGGGAGAAGATGCATGAGCAGCTTGACAGGATGTTCAAGGAGACGGGCCATGTCAACGCATATTTCCCCCTCTTCATCCCGAAGTCCTTCCTCAGCCGCGAGGCGGAGCATGTGGAAGGATTCGCGAAGGAGTGCGCAGTGGTGACACATCATCGTCTGAAGGTCAATCCTGAAGGTACCGGCGTCGTCGTGGACCCGGATGCAAAGCTCGAAGAGGAGCTCATCGTGCGTCCTACGTCGGAGACCATCATATGGAACACATACAAGAACTGGATCAAGTCATGGCGCGACCTGCCGATCCTCTGCAACCAGTGGGCGAACGTCGTGCGCTGGGAGATGCGCACGAGGCTTTTCCTCCGCACCGCAGAGTTCCTCTGGCAGGAGGGCCATACCGCCCACGCCACTTCCCAGGAAGCGGTCGAAGAGGCTCAGAAGATGGTCCAGGTATATGCAAAGTTCGCACGCGACTACATGTCGATGCCGGTGGTCGTGGGACACAAGAGCGAGACCGAGCGTTTCGCGGGTGCCCTCGACACATACTGCATCGAGGCAATGATGCAGGACGGCAAGGCCCTCCAGGCCGGCACCTCGCATTTCCTCGGACAGAATTTCGCAAAGGCGTTCGACGTGCAGTATGCCAACAAGGAAGGCAAGCTCGAGTATGTTTGGGCGACCTCATGGGGCGTTTCAACGAGGCTGATGGGCGCTCTGATCATGACCCACAGCGACAACAACGGACTCGTGCTTCCTCCGGCGCTCGCACCTATCCAGGTGGTCATGGTCCCCATCTACAAGACCGAAGAGGAACGCAACGCGATCCTCGAGAGGATGGCTACGCTCAAGGCCGAGATGGAGGCGAAGGGCGTTTCTGTCAAGCTTGACGACCGCGACAATCTCCGTCCGGGATTCAAGTTCGCCGAGTGGGAACTCAAGGGCGTTCCGGTGCGCATCGCCATCGGCCCGCGCGACCTCGCTTCAGGCGTCGTCGAACTTGCACGCCGTGACACCATGCAGAAGGAGTCGGCCGCACAGGAGGGACTTGCACAGTATGTGGCAGACCTCATGGACACAATCCAGAAGAACCTCTACGACAAGGCCGTCGCCTTCCGCGCAGCCAACACCTTCAAGGTCGACACATGGGAGGAGTTCAAGCAGAAGATAGAGGAGGGCGGCTTCCTGCTCTGCCACTGGGACGGAACGGCGGAGACCGAGGAGAAGATCAAGGAAGAGACCAAGGCCACCATCCGCTGCATACCTTCGGATTCGTTCGTATGCGAGGAGGAGGGCTTCGACGTCTACTCCGGCAAGCCTTCGCACCGCAGGGTGATCTTTGCAAGAGCATATTGATGAACACATGAAATAGACCGACACGATGAAGAGAATACTTGCCACATTGCTTGCCCTTGCCTGCCTCGTGCAGCTCGGCGCGCAGGAGACACAGCCTGCACCAAAGGATACTTCCTACTGGACCAAGGGTCTGGTCACTCAGATCGGCTTCTCGCAGCTCTCGCTCACCAACTGGGCTGCCGGTGGCTATGGCTCGATATCGCTCAACACCTATGTGGACGGCTATTCAAACTATGCGAAGGACCGTCTGGCATGGGACAACGAGATCCAGATGGGTTTCGGCTTCATCCAGCAGTTCGACGGCGACAAGAAACCGAAGAAGAGCGATGACCGCCTGATCCTCGACAGCAAGCTTGGATTCAAGCAGACAAAGACGCTCTACTATTCGGCAATCTTCAACTTCAGGAGCCAGTTCGCCGACGGCTTCAATGCCAACTGGGTCAGGACCTCGAGCTTCATGGCTCCTGCATACGCCTCTCTCGGTCTCGGTATCGACTTCAAGCCTTCGCCGAACTTCTCGATGAACTTTGCTCCCCTCACCGGAAAGGTGGTGATGGTGAAGATTCCCGAACTCCGCAAGAACTACGGCAACGCCGAGGATGATTTCGCAAGGTTCGAGCTTGGTGCGCAGTTGAAGACCGACGCCAAGATCGAGGTGGAGAACTTCAAGGTGGCGACCACCCTCATACTCTTCTCCGACTATCTCGACAAGCCCCAGAACATCAAGGTCAACTGGGACGTCAATGTGGACGCGAAGATCAACAAGTACTTCTCGGTGACCCTCCGCACCAACCTTGTCTATGACGACAAGATCAAGAACTGCGTGCTCAAGGAGAAGAGGTATCCGCACAATCCGATCCTCGACGAGAACGGCAACGAGCAGATGGTGCCGGGCATCCAGTTCAAGGAGCTCTTCAGCGTAGGCTTCTCCTATCTGATCGGTCAGAAGAAATAACGTGGCCGGATCATGGACCTTCAGTCAAGATTCGACGCAGAGCTTGAAAGGGTGACTTCCCGTGGAGGTCAGCCTTTCAGCGTCTTGTTGGGGGTCAGTGGCGGAATCGACTCGATGTGCATGGCGCATCTCTTCCTGCACACCTCGCTTCCCGTGACATTCAGCATCGCACACGTCAACTTCTCGTTGCGCGGCGATGAGAGCGACGGCGACGAGGCGATGGTCCGCGAGTGGTGCGACGCCAACGGCATCACTATTTACGTCAACAAGTTCGACACGCATGCCTATGCCAACGAGAATGCCATCTCGACGCAGATGGCCGCGCGCGACCTTCGTTACGGCTGGTTCCGTGAGCTGATGGAAAGCAATTCGATAGACTTCCTGGCAATAGCGCACAACCTCAACGACAGCGTGGAGACGCTCTTCCTCAATCTCCTTCGCGGCACGGGGCTCAACGGCCTGGCGGGCATACGCAGCGTCAACGGCAGGACCATCCGTCCGCTGCTCGGCGTGACGAGGGCGGAGATTGCGGAATATGTCGCCGCCAACGGCATACATTATCGCGAGGACTCGTCGAACGCGACCTGCCACTATTCGCGCAACCGCATCCGCAACAACGTATTCCCGCAGTTCGCCGCCATCAACCCTTCGTTCCTCGAGACGGTCTCGACGTCGATGGAGCGTTTCTCCGTCATCGGCGAGATGCTCGACGAGCAGTTCAAGGCTCGCGAGGGCGACCTGTACGTCACGCAGGACGGCACGTTCTATATCGACATCGAAGCGCTCAAGAGGGAGAAGCATCGCCGCTACTGGCTCTTCAGGATGCTGGATCCCTTCGGGTTCAACGACACCCAGGTGGAGCAGATAGACCAGGCACTCGACTCGCAGAGCGGCAAGACGTTCATTTCTCCGACGCACACGCTGGTGCGCGACAGGGAATATCTAAAGGTGTACGCCCTCTCGGAAGGCAATACGCTGGCGAGGGTGCGCTTCAAGGTGGTGCCTCTGCCGGAAGGTTTCGACCCGAAGACGCTTCCCATGGGAGTGCTCTGCGTGGATGCGGCGAAGGTGCGCTTCCCGCTCAAGTGCCGCGGCTGGCAGGCTGCCGACCGCTTTACGCCGTTCGGCATGAAGGGGGCGAAGAAGTTGAGCGACTTCTTCATCGACCTCAAGCTCGACGTGGAGGAGAAGAAGAGGGAGGTCGTCGTGACGACAAGGGACAAGAAAGGGGAGGAGATGATAGTCTGTGTCGTGGGACGCAGGATCGACGACCATTTCAAGGTCACGCAGCGCACGCGAAAGATAGTCGTGATATCCAAGGCGTGGTGACGCCTTCACGATGGAGACAAAAAAACAGGGTGACCGGATGGCCACCCTGTTCTGTTTTTCGCGAGTGCAATGTTACTTGAGAGCGAAGATGACAGGAAGAACGTAGGCAACGTTGACGGGTTCACCGTTCTGAGTACCTGCGGTCCACTGCGGAGCCTCGTTGAGGACTCTCAGAGCCTCTGCGTCGAGAGCTTCGGAAACACCCTTGAGGATCTTTGCGTCGGTAACCTTGCCGTCCTTGTCAACGATGAAGGAAGCGACTACCTTGCCCTGCTCCTGGTTGTCGATTGCTGCCTGAGGATAGGTGAGGTTCTCCTGGATCCATTTCTGGAAGTCAGTTGCGTCACCGCCGTTGAAAGAAGGCTTTACTTCAACTGCTGCATAGGAGACTGCCTTTTCAGCGAGGTCCGATGCGTCGATGGGAGCGATGGTCTCGAGGTCTGCGCGAGATGCGATTTCAGCTGCTGCTGCGTCGAATGCGTCTGCTGCTGCTTCAACTGCTGCGTCTGCTGCTTCTACTGCCTCTTCTACAGCTGCGTCAGCTGCTTCTTCAGCGTCCTTGTTTGCATTTTTGCAAGAGAAAACAACCATTGTGCTGAGAACGATGGCTGCCACTGCGAACATTTTTTTCATAATTCAGTATAATTTAATTAGTTAGTTAGTATTTTCAGTCCAAAATCCGCCGTAAAGATAACTTTTTTATGAGAAGTTTGTCATAAAAATTCCCCGATTCAAGTGAACAGTGCAACAAGGGTGTAAGATTGTGAAGGCGC
>R24__coassemble_394_pt1 | contig 30182 bp, 22 predicted proteins | sample R24__metabat2_high_PE_044 | metagenome-assembled genome bin R24 | reverse complement strand
CCGCGCCTTCACAATCTTACACCCTTGTTGCACTGTTCACTTGAATCGGGGATTACTTGATTTATATACTGAGACATACGACAAATTATATAAATCCTTTAAGAGTTTTTCGGATTCTTCTATAGGATAATTTTTTAGATTCTTTACGCTTCCTAAGATATTGGATGCCGCAGAGATGAAATCTGGAACTGATGAGAATGGATATTCAACATTCATTGGCCCAAAGATAAACCTCGCTAGATTATCAGATAGGTTATTCGAAGTCTGTTCAGACAATTCCGCACGAGACAAAACGCAATCAATCAATTTCTTGTCAATCCTTAAGCTTTGATAATCTTCCAATATTAAATTACTCCGAATGATTAAAGAAGTGTCCATTCCCCACAGAATTACGATATCAGGTTGAAGAATGTTTATGACTTTCAACACATTCTGAACGTGGTCGTGCATCTCACTTTTGTTGTTAAAATTCTCACTCGTTTTTATCTCATGAACATATGAAGAAATGAGATTTACGAAAGCTATATGACTCCATATCTGGCCGTAATTTTCTCTTTGACAATCAATATCATTGCGGCTACTGCAGTCCAAGAATAAATTTGCAAATTTCAAATAACTGGGATAGCTATTCTTCTTATGTGAAGGTGGAACATGTGCCGGGATATCTCGACGATTATTCATGATAACATCCTCTTCGGTATGCTTGCAAAACGCATGACGTATGGAACCACTTGGAGGCAAATGATTAAAGCATTCTTTCTCATTATCGCACGTGTCGCTCAGAAGACAATACTTGCTTGCACCAACAACTAATACTTTCTTTCCATCCGAAAGACCCTTATCGTATTGACTTCCTACCCAAGGAAGTATCCTTATTTTATCTTCCTTGAAGGAATCATCATATTTTGTGGAAAAACTTATCATAGCACCAGAATCATTATCACAAATCATTATCACAATCAATTAACATTAATACTTACTACGACACGATGTCTAGTCGGTTGAAGACGATTCCGTGGTTGTCAATCATAAATTAACAGATATTTATCGTCTTCAATGGGGTAAACTTCGTTATAGAGTTCGTTCAGATTCTTTCCGTTAGCCGTCCAGTATGGCGTCGGTTGAACCGCAACAGCCTTATTTAGAAGTTTCATGGTGAGCTTCGTGAGCGAGGTTTCCTCTCCCTCGAAAGAAACCTTCCGCCCGTTGACAACAGTGCAGGTGACACTCGGATCTTCAGTATAGACAAGGACCTGACCGACATTGAGACCCATTGTGAAATAATTGAGTGGAGGTCTTCTTGTCGTTTTGGCCTTTTCCATAGCGGCCTTGTCTAATTCGTCGAGGTCGTTCCCGTCGAGGTCCTGATACGGGCAGTCCTGCTCCACCACGAACACCTCGGCACGCAGCTGTAGGATGCCGTAGAGCTCCTCGCGAGAGAGGTCGTCGAAATGCTTGCAGAGGATGTCCATAAGAATAGAAAACTATTTCTGAGGGGCTATATCTCCAGCCTCTAAGATGATTTGATGCCGTATTTGAATTTCAACTAGTTATGATGACATTGGGACTTATGGGACACGGAGAGGCCAAAGGATGAAGGAGAGCTCGTCCTCATCAACATTATACCTTGAAAGGAGATTCCTAAAGACGCGTAGTTTTGTGTTTGTATCGCTGGCCGTACAAAGATAGATACCGTCAGCGACCATCTTATATGACGAATCGTGTTCGATAGAGGAAATCCAGACATCATTCTTATCAAGAGCTTCAGCAAAGAGGGGTGCAGGATCAAGCTGGTATAGAAGCTTCGCAAGTTCCAGCAATGCTCCAGCCCAGGAATCAGCCGGATGTTCTTCTCCCATAAACACATAAGCCTTCAGATATCTGCCCTTGAATACAAAATCTTCGTTAAGGGCAATACTCTCGTTCTCGGGCTTTTGTGGCTGGTATGAGGTTGCCGGATACGGCCAAATCCTGAGGGCTTTTTCTGAAAGATGTTTTCTCCTCGCTTTCAGCTCCTCCTCTGTCCAAGCATCGAATTGAAGAAGGTACTGGTTTAACCGAAGTCCGCTGTCAGCAAAACCATTCTCAATAGTCTTCTTCTGAGTGAACGGAAGATTACTGTACTCAGAGTTGTAGCCTGTCAATGTCAGGTTTGCAACTGTATGTAGCCATTCTTCGTGTATCCTCTTTGCCTCATCCCCTAACGATGCCTCCCATGCAGGAGAAAGTGTTTGAGGCATGATATGCTCGACGGTGTAGGTCCCGTTTTCTATGTTCTTTAACACGTCGTTTACTTCCTTGCTATCACCGTTCTCAAGCCTTTCCAGGAGATATGATCGATTCTTTGAACGCAGGCCGTATATGTTTCGAGTGGTAAAGCCGGTGATGAAGTCAGAATCTTTCGGAAAAGCGGCGCTCATCTTGTAGCTCTCGAGTATGTGTATCAGAATAGCCGAATATGCTGAGCCTGGTGCAGCTTTGCGGAGCTTAATTACTCGTCGGTGAAGTGCTGCGAAAATCTTGTTCAACGCATTCGTCGGCAATTCGCACATCTGGCGGCGGAACACATAGGATTCTATTGTAGAAAGGACAGCGACAAGTTCTTCCTCCGGCATGGATTCCATATGGTACGTATTGATGAATGCGAAGAGGAAGGGATAGGCTACCGACATTTCTAGTAACTCAAAACGGGATATTATGGCATTCGCCTTCTTGTTGCCGAGGATGTCTTCAATATTGCTCCTGCTCTTAGCGTATTCCTTAAAAGCAAAATATACCTTTCGAATGACAGTGATAGACCCTGTCTTGACTGTAAGGTAGTCTCGTATGAAGGCATCAAGTTCATTGCCGGCAGCCTTCTCAATCTTGAACCAGTACTTGTCATAGAACTGTTCCTGCTTGTCGGCACTCAGCCCCATGAGCACGAAATTCCTAATCTTGTCAGATTCCGTAAGTTCAAGTCCGGTTGAATTAAGGCTCTCAAAGATGAGCTGCGGGTTATCGCCATATTGAGGCTGAAGATCTATGTGGATCACCAACAGTTTCTTGATGGCCTCGTACAATTCTTCCACCGTAAGCTCTTTATCTTCGGTAATCCTATAATAGAAGTACCGATAGTTTATTGTAACATTGGAACTGGCCAGATAATCCTTCTCCTCGCCATAAATCAGTTTGTCAAATGCATCGCAGTCGTTTCTGAACGGCTTGAGCTTAATCTTTCGTTCATCTTGATTGTACTCGTTGACGATGTATGTATTCATCAGTTCACGGACAAGCTGTTGATTCTGGACCTCTACCGCATGATTCTTAATAGCATTGATCATCGCAAGAATCAGAATGGATATGGTAGTGACACGCTGTTGCCCATCAATTAGAATAATCTCAGAGTATGAGGGTGATGACGAAACAATGCTGCCGAAGAAATGATTCGGCTTGTTCATCTTTATGACGGTAACGAGATCATCATATAGAAGTGAACAGTTGTCTCTCTTCCAGTTATAGTTGCGCTGATATACAGGTACTATGAATTTTTTGCTAGGGCCGTTCAAAAATGCGACCATCAGTTCGGGACTTCCTGTCATATCATTTTTCTTTTATTCCTCCGAGGAAGGATTCTTTCAACTGATAGAGGCTGACGCCGTTGTAAGAGAAGTACTTCGGGCCCTGGCAGACGCCGGAAACGCTGCGTTTGTTACGAGGCAAGTTCTTGGCGGTGAACTCAGCGAGGGAAAGGACGTCGTCACCATACTGGACCTTGTTGTCTTCGAGGACGGTCAGCTCTGCACCCGTCGGGGTGTAGGTGATGTGGTCTCCAACCTTGACGCCGTGTTCAAGCAAGTCGAAGTTGCCAAAGTTCTGATCTATCTGGGCGTCGGTATCGAAGAGGGTATCGTTCCCCATAGGCTTGATCATAGACTCAATGTAGGCAATCTCTTCTGCTGTCAAATGATACTTCTCATAGAGCTCAGCATCCGTCCAAGGCTTCGAAAAGTCTAATGAAGGTACAAATACAAAGTTCGCCTTATTAACATTCATTGAAGAATAAGTTAATCGAAGCATAAAACGCGGGAATTTTTGCATAAGATACTTTGCACAGTTGGAGGCTTCGAGTTCACTCTGGAACGATGCAACTACAAGATATGTTTCTGTAGAAATTTCATTTGGCCGTAAAACTTGACTCTGAGTAATAGCTTTATATCCCTTGGTAGGATCTACGCCTACCTCACCATTATTGGGCACAATCCTGCCTATAATTACTTTATAGGCATCAATAATTTCTGTATTTTTCTCAACAGCACTACGTGCAATATATCCAAACCCTTCACTTGAAAGCAATCTAATAGATCCTTCAAAAGGTTGTTGTTCTCCTCGAACAAATGTTCTTAATCCAAATGGTGATAAATTATAAACGCCTTTTTGTAAGAAATCCGTTTGGTTTGCTCGTACTTTACGCAGAATATTAATACCAATATTGTCGCGAATGAATATATCAAACTCATTGAGTCGCCTCTCCATCGTATTCGTATTTCCGCGAAGAACATTTGAAATAGAACAGCTCCCAGAATGCGATTCATCATACAAGAAATAGCATACACCTCCGGCAATGTCTGCAGATTGGAAACATTCTTTACTATCGGAAAAATCTACGAGCTTAGCCAAATGTTCATCCTTTAGTGTTTCGTCTCTGAAAGTATCTAGCCCACGACCTCCGGCATACCATCGAGATGGCATAATCATCGACATATACTTTGGCATTAACTTTTTGCCAATTGAAACAAAATTATGATAAACTGGCATTGCTCCGTTATGGGTTCCTCCGTCCATAACTTGATAAGGTGGATTCCCAACGATTGCGCTGAACTTCATATTATCTTCAATATCTTTATTGTTCCAATAACTCTTGCCGCGAACCACCTTCATAAGAAAGAGGTTGGGCTGATTCGTAATCTTGTTGATGAGGTCTTCGAAGTACCTTGCGTTGACCTTCGCCTGACGGAAGCCGCGCAGCGTCCTCTTGGTGATGCTCTTTGCCATTTCGGTCTTGCAGATGACGAAGATGTTGTTCTTCAGCACCTCGTCCCATATCTCGTTTTGTATGGAGATAGGGACATCCGTCACCAGCATGTGGCTGTCACGATACGCCTGCAGTTTCTCCGCAAAGACGCTGTAAGTCATATAGAGCGGATACAGGCCGGTCTTGGAGTTGATCTCGAGGATGCGGGTATCCTTCTCCTTGAAGACCTTTCTAGTGACCTCTCCGTGGTCCACTAACCTCGGCGTCATACGCTTCGTAGTCGTGTCCTCGTCGTAGAAGACCTGACCGCCGATGCAATCGCCGATGTGCATGTTTACGACCCTCCAAGGCGTCAGGACGGTCTCCTTGTCAGGGTTCTTGAAGTAGTCGAAGATGGCGGCTATGGCCTTCACCCTCTCGAGCGGAGCCATCTGGTCCGCCTGACGGACGAGGTCGCGGTAGTTGCGGCCGACGGCACGGAACATGTCGGGGTCGTAATACGGGGCGAAATCCTTGAACAGCTCCTTGGTCACACCCCTCGGCATGAACTCCTCCCATGACTGGTCGTCGATGAGGTCCGCGAAGTTCTCCAGCGTGATGTCCTGCCCGTCGTCCTTCAACTCGGCACCGTACATCAGCAACGGCAGACGGATGGATATGCCTCGCAGGATACTGATGGCAGCATCTGCATTCTTGCGCTTCTCCTTCGCCTCTTCGAGAAGACGTTTCTCTTCTTCGGTGAGTTCCCGTTTCTCCTTGCCTTTCTTCTTCTTGAGGTCTTCGAGCTGCTTGTACTCCTCGTCGGTCAAACCGTTCTTCGCCATATCCACGTCCGTCGAGGTGTGATTGGCCTTGGTGGAACCGATTATCTTGTGAAGGTTCTGGAACTTGGAAAGGGCCTCGGCGTCGAGCTTGCGGAGCATCTCCTGGTTATAGAGACGCGGGTCGTCGCAGCCGTTCTTGGTGACGCGGCTGATATAGGCGGCCTTCAGCCGCTCAAGCATACTCTCAACGTTGAACTCGTCCATCTTGGTGCCGTTGTACCCGATGACGGGACAGAAATTCAGGAACTCACCCAACTTAATGCGTTCCGACTCGGTAGCAGTACTCTTGGCACGCTCGCTCACGCGCACGGTGTCGGCAAGGACCTTCAAGGTGCGGTCGGGGGCGAAGTCAAAGACGTAGCAGTTCTCCTTGCGGCGACCATCGTTGGTGGTGTACGGTGTCTGTACACGGAAGATGGTCTGCATGTACGCCTTGGCGTCGGTGTTGTGGCTTCCGGAGAGGTACATAACTGCCGTCCACGGCTTGACGGACACTCCCGTCGTGAGTTTTCCGCAGGAGAGAGTGATGGTCATCGTATCCTCCGGGTTGTCGCCCATGGCATCCTCCACGAGCTTGAGAGCGTCGTCATTGGGCACCTCCTCGTCGCCATCACCGGCAACATTGACGATACTGAACTGTCCGAATATCGGATGGGCCTGCAGCATAGAGGAAAGGGCCCTCGCCTGTCTGACGCCCGGAATCATCCACAGCGAATGACGGAAGCTCTTGCGGAACTCGACCGTCGAGAAAGGATAGTTGCTGATAGGGTCGTACTTGACGATGAGGTCAAGGAAGTTCCTGACACTCTCCTCGTGAACGAAACGGCCTTCCATGCCCTCGGGCATCGGCTTGTGGTCCCTCTCAGGGTCGCCCGTCCAGACACGGAAGAACTCCGTGAAGTTGAACGCCTTGTCCTCCAGGTCGTCGTAGCCCTCTATGGCCTTGCCGAGGTCGAAGGTGAAGATGTTCAGACGCGGAAGCCCGGCATACGGGTTCGGGTCGCCGAAGTGATTGAGGTCCCATTCGGCCTTCGCCTTCTGCTCCATCACATAGTCCCATGTGAAGATCTCGTCCTCCTTGTAGTCGTCAAGGAGGTTGAACGGCGTGCCGGAGAGGTTCAGAATGTGGGTCTTCGGCTTCGTGAGGAGTCCGATGACGTTCTGGCCGAGCACCGTCTGGGTGCCCTCGTGGGCCTCGTCTATGATGAGAAGGTCGTATTCGGCCTTGAAGATGTCCGCGTTCTTGTCGTACTTTCCGCCGGCGAGCTGGGCGCCGCGCAGGTCCTGGACGGAGGCGAAGTACACGTAATGCATGCCCGGCAGAGCCGAGTCCTCCTCAAGCTCCCTGAAGGTGAAACCCTTCTCGCGGGAGCCGTAGCGCCAGCCGTCATCCTCGGTGAAGATCTTGCCGAAGTCCTCGAACCAGCCCTTGTCCACGACGGGGCGGTGGGTGATTATGATGGTGCGATGGAATCCGCAGTCCTTCACCACCTGCAGCGCGGAGAGGGTCTTTCCGAAGCGCATCTTGGCGTTCCAGAGGTAAGTCTTCCCTCCGGACTTGAACTTCTTAGTGGTCTTGTCGATGGCCTCCTGCTGCTCGGGACGGAACGAGATGACCTCGTGGACGGGGACCACCTTGTCCGGAGTGATGGCAGAACGGCCTTCTTTCGCCGCCTGTATGGCCGCAAGAGCCGTCTCGAGAGAGCATTCGAACCATTCCTGCCCTTGACTCCTGAGGCTGAAATCGTGGCGCTTCACGCCCGAACGGAGAAGGATGTCGTGAACCTCCTTGTCGTTGAAGGTCACGAAATGCCCACTATGAATGGCCATCGTCAGTTCCGTGTGCCGCAGCGTATAGTTGATGCCGGCGGTCTTGGTGTACTGGTCTATGCGCTTGCGGGCGGCCGCGTTCAACGCCTTGCAGTTCGGTGCAAGGGACGAATCCGTGGCTTCGTCAAGCGTCGCCTCTCCAATCTTGATGCAGCCCCTGTGGGCGGCATCGTCGATGGTGAAGATGTAGATCAGCTTCGACTTGAGTGATGAATAGTACTGCATATCACTATTGATTGAGGAGGTCAACGAACCTCACTGATTTCTTTTCATTCCAGTCCATGATATGGCAATATATGCCATTGTGGCGGTATATATCATCTTTTTCGCAGCCAGGGCACTTGACAACCGTCCTTGAGACATCACCGAAAAGCGACAATTCCTCATGCACATCTTCATGGCAACTACCGGGTATTACGCACTTGATGCCGTCCATCTGCCATAGATTCCATGAAACAATCTTGGCAATCGCCCTTGTTTGGACCTTGGAAGGCATCTTGCCGAACATCATTTTGTAGTAGTCAAAGAAGGAATATATCATCGCCTCCCTTGCCAGCACAAGATTGTCCCCCTGCCACTCGAATCCATATATACTCTTATATGCTTCCTTTGTCCATTCCAGCCACTCACTCTCTTCCTCCACATTCTCGCAAACCACACGCATCTTCCTGTCGAGAAAACCTATCCTGTCTTCAATGGCAATGTCCCTTCCAGTCACCACGCCATAACGACTCACAAGGTACGGAGCTTCGCCGCAAGCCATCTCTAGGCGGGTGTCTTTGACATAGTCCTGCCAAGTCTTCCCGTCAACTGTAGGGAAAGGCACCTTGTCCTTGATGGTAGTCCACGATTGGCCGTCATTATCTACGTTGAATGGGGATGCGCCACCGAACCAAGCCGCATCAATCAGATTGTTCTGCTTGTTGCAAATCCACACGGGAGTGAACACTTCCGCTTTGTCGCGTGAACGGTATTCTTGCTCAGCCTTGGATTTGTTGACGCGTGGCTGAAGTATCTTTCCGTTCTCGCCGGAAATGGCCTCAACCGTAATCTCATCCCACTCCTGGTAGCCAGCTCCATTGGGCATATAGTTATCCGTCGCCCACATAATGTTGTGGGTGACACCTTCTTTTTCACTTTTGCTGCGGTCAATCAGCAGAATTGAAAGCAGCTCTGGATCATAGGAAACAATCTCATTCTCGAGAATGTCGGTATTTTTGCTCATCTACTTGTGAATCATTGCATACTTGCAAACTCAAAGATACGAAAAAATACACATAGAAAAGAAGCCGACATGGTAAATAGAAACAAAATGGATTATTAATACCGAGAAAAAAGATGACTTTCATCTACGACGAGGTCTGCTATCCCCACGCAACAAATTCGAGGCACTCGTAATCCCCGATATAAGCAACACACTTCTCACGCTCACAATGCTCATTTCCGCATGAGTTCGCTAAAATTCACCAATTCACGATGACACAGAATAATTCAAAATAAACGAATTATTTACTATTTTTGTAAAGTCTTCGTCACCCCGATTATCAGGGAGTCCCACCCTATCAAATATCGATATCATAACATCAAATAAACATACTGCTATGGAAGAAGCTGAGAAGAATGAACTAATTAAAGACCTCAAGGATGGCAATTGCGATGTCTTCATCGAAGGGCCAGACAATGTTTACGAATGCGCCAAATATGATGGCACGAAATTCCTCAAGGTTGTTGACATGGATGACGCCAGATCGGGCAACGATTATGGAAGCTGTACCGTCGAGATAGGTGATTATTCCGTCACTTGCGACCTGAATTCAGGAGAATGGGAAGGTGATGATGAGCTCCTCGAAGACGAGGAGATAATGGACGCGATCATGGGACTTGATGATGTCATCTGCGATGAGCTAAGAGGAACAGACGGATGTGCTGAAGCTTACAACAAAGCAAATGGAACGCACTATCCGTACTATTGGTGCGAATTTGCGCCAGTCGATGTCACTGATATGGATGAACTGGAAGATATTGAAGTTTCAATTCCCCTGTCATTTGCAGCATGCCCGGCGGGTGAGGAAAGCACAAAGTGGACCGAATATGATTATTGCAGTGACGGCCTCGAGTTGTACTGCATCTATCAATATCTGAAAGCAAACGATCTTCTCGCAAATGATGAGAATGACATTGAGCTCAAAGATGAAGATGCAAAGAACATCAATATCGAGAGCCGCGACCGCTCTCTTCACGACATGATAGTCGAACAGCTAGAGCATAGCCACATGATCGATGGGTTGCAAAACCACCCCTCAGAAATCAAGTATCAGCTCACCATCGAAGCAACAATCTTCGAGGAGTATCTAGGCGAACAGTAAAGATTCGCCCTCCCCCGCTCCGCCCTGCGGCTGACGGCCAAGCCCTGAGGACCGCTGGTCGGAGGCAGGCGATATGGCGCGCGACAAAGGAGCCGACCGCGAAGCGGGATGCGAGGACTGTCTGAGTGCGTTGGGCATGCCATCGGCATGACCAAAAGCGCGAGTTCCGCAGCATAGGCGACGACTCGCAGCGCCATCCGCCGCAGACCTCGCGGTCCGAACGGGCTTGCCGCAGCCGCCATGGAGCGGGGGCAAAACAACCATGGCAAGGTCTGATTTCGTTTTGTTACTCATTCAGACCAAAAGAAGCCATACCCCAGCTCCGGTTTTGAATAATCGAAATAAGGAAACAAATAGAGGGAATCCTGTGTGGATTCCCTCTTGTGATATTGAAGGTGGGGTTATTCTGTCTGGACTGTCCAACCTTCTGGGATACCACGAACACCTCTTACATCCCAAGTGGAATTCTTGTTCTTGACAAAGGTGCCAGAGGAGGCGACACCAGCCACCCAAATATTGAGACAATTACTGGCCGATATGTCAGTGGCCAACATCTTGATGTAATACAAGTTGGTGCAACCAGAGAACATATTCTCATAACAATAATCAGCCAAAGTGGTTGCAGGAAGTTCTGGAACTGTGGTCAGCCTTCAATCTCTTCTGTATTACATCCTGGGCAACTCTGGAGCCGTGCCTGAGATTTATTATCCCCTTGAATATTCCATTCTGCATTATGGTTCTCAGGTGGTTGGCAATTTGTGCTATTTGAATGAAGCGAATTTCTTTGACGATGATGAGGACTGCACACCCTGGACACAATATGAGGATTTAGATGTAGGTGAATTATGGTATCAGACTCAGTGCGGCAGTTTCAACATCTACAATGCTGATAGTCCGCAGTATTCCGTTTCACCCGTTGATTCTATCCTCAGCCCGGAGGCCTCCAAATACTCCTTCTTGTACTTAATTGGCGGGATGGTCATTAGTGTCTCACGGTCATCAGGCGATAGCGGTTACGGCACAGGATGGCCGGTCCTTAAATGCCGTTTGAAGATAGGCGACAAGTATTGGAATGGTTCATCATGGACCAGCTCTGTTTCTGATTTCCGCAACCGCTCCTGGTGGTTCGACATCAAGGTCCTCTTCACCACTTTCACAAACATCGTTTTCGGCAAGGTCTTCTAGCATTTTTGGAAGTCTTCGCTGCATCTGTATCTTTCCGAGGGGGATTTAATCAAATTTTTGATTAACTTTGTTTGTTTTACAGGCAATGTTTCCGGCTTCACACTGTGACAGCCGGGGATGAAGCCGTCAAAATTTTGAATAAATGCAATCTTTCGTATTTCCGGGCAACATAGACCAGTCAATCATGGAGATTGGTTCCCGTCCCTTCCTCTACATGCGAACGGATGAGTTTTCCGCCATAAACAAGGAGTCGGAGAGAATACTTCTCGACCTGATTCACTGTCATGGAGGCCGGACGATAATATACACGGGCTCCGGCACCGGAGCGATGGCCGCCGTAGTTGAGAACTATGTGTCCACAAAGACGAAGGCGTTCGTCATCGACGGAGGATCGTTCGGAAAGCGCTGGTTCCAGCTGTGTGGGTACTATGGAATCCCCGCTGTGGACTATAAGCTGCCCTTTGCCAAGGATATCGACTATGATGACCTGGCCGCGACAATCGAGCGAGAACGCCCCGACGTGTTCCTCTGCCAGCATCATGAAACTTCCACGGGGCAGTTGTTCGACCTCGAACGGATAAGCCTCATATGCCATAAGTTCGGGGTGTCTCTCGTTGTGGACGTCATCAGTTCATTTCTCGCCGAGGATTTGGATATGGACGCCCTTGGAATCGATATCTGCATAACGAGCACGCAGAAGGGCCTCAACATTCCTCCCGGCCTTTCGGTGATTTTCCTGTCAGGGTCTCTTGCCGATCATACGTTCGCCCACCGGGGCTATTATTGGGATTTCGAGGACAATCTGAGCAATCTCAGGAGGGGGCAGACACCTTTCAGCCCGGCTACCATTCTCTATCTTCAGCTCAATGCCAGGCTTCGCCAGCTCCAAAGCGAGGGTGGCGAGTCTTCCAACATCGCGTTGGTCCGTCACCGTGCAGACCTCTTCAGGAGTCTATGCCGGAAGTATGGTTGGGATATTCCCGCTGAAGTTCCCTCTTCCGCAGTGACCGGGTTCCAGACCAGAGACACGGCCGAAAGGTGGATTTTCCGTGGTCTCATCGACAAATACGACACCTACATCATGCCGGGATCCATCCCGGGATTCTACAGGGTTTCCCACATGGGAATTCAAAGCGACGCAGAACTTGAACAGTTGGCGTCCCGCATCCATGAATTTGAAATGACGATATGAAGAAAGTAATCACCTACGGCACCTACGACCTTTTCCATCAGGGGCATTTCAATCTCCTCAAACGCGCAAAGGCCTTGGGGGACTGGCTCATCGTCGGAGTGACAACAGACAATTTCGACCTCGAGAGGGGCAAGATGAACACATGCAACAACGTGATGGAGAGAATCGAGGCAGTGCGCGCCACTGGCCTTGCCGACCAGATCATCATCGAGGAGTACAAGGGTCAGAAGATCGATGACATCCAGAAATACGGTGTGGATATTTTCACTGTCGGATCGGACTGGGAGGGAAAGTTCGACTACCTCAAGGAGTATTGCGAGGTCGTCTACCTTCCCCGCACTGAAGGAATATCCTCCACTCAGATCCGGGAGGGACGCACGTCCGTGAAAATCGGCATAGTCGGAACGGGAAGCATAGCGAGCCGTTTCGTCCCCGAGGCTGAGTTCGTAGACAGCGCTGTCGTCGCGGCGGTCTACAATCCCGACCAGTCGCAGGCACAGGAGTTCTGTTCGCGTTTCGACATAGACTTCTGCGCCGCTTCGTTCGGGGAGATGCTTGAAAGGGTGGATGCCGTATATGTGGCTTCTCCCCATTACACTCACTACGACTACTGCAAGGGGGCACTTGAGGCCGGGAAGCATGTGCTTTGTGAGACACCCTTCGTGTTCACTGCGGCCGAGGCCGAGGAACTCTATTCTTTGGCAAAAGCCCGCGGATTGAAACTTATGGTCGCGCTCAAGACCGCATATTGCCCTGCATTCGGTCATCTTGTGACCCTTCTCAAGTCCGGAATCATAGGCGAGATTGTCGAGGTGAACGCCTCCACGACAACTCTCACTCCCGAAAATTCCGACAAACTCTCCAGCAGCCTGAGCGGCGGCAGCATGAGCGAGAACGCATGTTTCCCGCTTCTTCCAATATTCCGTCTGCTCGGAACGGAGTTCAAGGACGTCACCTTCTATTCCCGCATGAAAAACGGCGTGGACATGTACACAAAGGCGATATTACTCTTCGACAAGGGCGTGGCCTCTTTCCAGGTCGGTCTCGGCGTCAAGACGGAGGGCAGTCTTACGGTGGCTGGAACTGCGGGCTATGCATATGTCCCCGCCCCTTGGTGGAGGACCGACTATTTTGAAATCAGATACGAGGACCAGAACCGGAACAAGAAGTACTTCTACCCTTATTCCGGAGAGGGACTGCGTTACGAAATAAAGGATTTCGTGTCAGCCGTACTCGACAATGGAGCACTACTTTCGAAATTGTCCGTCAAGGAGAATCTCGCAATGGCTTCTGTCCAGGAAAAATTCATAAGCGGCGACAACCGTTTTACAATCTAGCACATCTCAATGAAGGATCTTGACAGGAATGAATTGAAGGAAGGGATGCTCGATCTTCTCGATGCCATCCACAGCTATTGCATAGGGAACGGCCTGAGATATTACCTTGCCTGGGGGACGCTGCTCGGCGCCGTCAGGCATCAGGGCTTCATCCCGTGGGACGACGACATTGACATATGGATGCCCCGCCCCGACTATGACCGCTTTCTCGGGGAATTCAGGCATGAGCACTACAAGGTGCTCTGGGCGGGTACGGACAAGAAATATCCCCTGGATTTTGCAAAGTTGCACGACAGCACGACCATCGTGTCTGAGGAGGGAGGCGACGGGAACTGGGGGTTGTTCGTGGATATCTTCCCTCTTGACGGGGTGCCCTCCGTGGAGCTCGGACTTGAGTCGTTCAAGAAAATAAGGCTGCTCAGACGTTTCGCTGCCAACCAGCGCTTCACCAGGAAGTTGCCCCTCTCGCGGAGAAATGGTTTCTCCAAGAATGTGAGCATAGTCCTCGGAAGGATGGCCCATCCGTTCCTCTCGCTCCACAGAATACTGCTGAGGGAGGACTCGGCGATGAAGAAATATGATGCAGACAGATCCCCGCTGTGGGCGGATTTCTGTGATCTGGGAACACCTCTGATGTTTGACCGGAGCCTGTTCGACGAGACTGCCCAGCTGTCTTTCGAGGGGCACAGCTTCCTGGCGCCGGCCAGGTATGACGAAGTCCTGTCCAGACTGTTCGGAGATTATATGGAACTACCCCCCGTGGAGAAGAGAGTGTCGAATCACGGTATCAAGGCATTCAGAAAGTAGATTGCAGGCCACAGCGAAAATACCAGGCGAATCGCGAAGAACACCCTTCTGCCATATGGCAGGATGTTGTTCTCCCTCATAGTTTCGTTGTACACCAGCTTCTGAATGCGGGGAACACATTCCACGACTGCGAACGGGCTTGCCGCAGCCGCCAAGGAGCGGGGGCCCAATTCACTCCCACCCCACCGCCCCGTCAAATTCAAAACACTCTCTTCCCTCAACAAAAGAGCCCAACCTCACGGCCAGGCTCCTCGAAGAATGGCGGGCGTCCCCGCCTACCACAAACAACACACAACGTAACCAAAAATAGAGATATGGTTAACTGAATCGGTACTGCAAAGGTACGGTGCGAATTGTCAACTTATGACAATTTTCAAAATAGTTACAAAAAATCAAACATTTTTCACCCATGCCCCGCACCACGACACCATATTTGTGAATGAGCATAAAGATTTATAAATTTGTAGATTAACAACCGCAGAAGAGCCAAAGCCCCGATTTCGGAAGGAAGAATCGCATGAAACCCAACGAGAAAACACATAAGAGAGCCGACGCGCAATACCAGCCACCGTGCGCCGAAGAGATCTCATTGGTTTCAACGAGACAGATGCTCGAAGGATCACCCCTCGAGACACCAACCATGGGCGAAGGATGGGGCTGGTAACGGCGAAGGAAGACAGAAGAGAAGAGCACCATGAGAAGGATGATCATCTTGGCAACGGCAGCGATGAGCCTGATGGCCTGCACGCAGGACATCGGAAGCAAGGATGTTGCCTTGGAGACACCCTTCCACGGAAGCTTCCATCAGGAGGAGACAAGGACATATCTGGATGAGGGGCTGCAGATGTATTGGCACGAAGACGACCGCGTGACGATCTTCACCACGACAGCCAACCAGCAATACCGCTTCACCGGCAGGAGCGGCGACAAGAGCGGCGACTTCGAGATAGTCACCGACGGAGGCGCGCAGACAGGCAGCGCGACAGCCGCCAATTACGCCGTATACCCATACAACACCGCAACAGCGCTGACCACCGACGGGCAGCTGACGATCGAGCTGCCCGCAGAGCAGCAATACGCCGAGAGGACCTTCGGCAAGGAGGCGAACACCATGGTGGCAGTGACAGCAGGCAACGGCGACCACGAGCTGAGCTTCCGCAACCTTTGCGGGTATGTGGTGGTGCAGGTCTACGGAAGCGCGACCGTCAAGAGCCTGGAGCTGCGCGGCAACAACGGCGAGAAGATAGCCGGCAAGGCATACAGCACGCCGACGCACGGCAGCGCGCCGACAATGGAGATGTCAGCCGAAGAGGCCACGGAAACCATCACGCTCGACTGCGGCGAAGGAGTCACCATCAGCCAAGAGGAGAGCGCGCCGACCGAGTTCTGGTTCGTCGTGCCGCCCGTGACCTTCAGCAAAGGCTTCACCGTAACGATAACTGACACCGAGGAAATGATCTGCCAGCGGACGACCACGACCCCGCGCACCATCACCAGGAACGTGGTCAACAAGATGGACGCGGCAGACATCGGCACCTTCAAGTCAGGCGATTACATACAATATGACTGGGACGGAGAAGTCGTAACCCTCCAGGAAGGCATCGAAGGTGTCGACATCATCCTGATGGGAGACGGATTCATCAAGAAGGACTTCGACGACGGGACATACGACAGGATCATGCGCAAGACATACGAAGAGATATTCAGCATCGAGCCCTATGCCACGCTGAAGAGCAATTTCCATGTGGCGTATGTCAAGGCAGTGTCGCCCGAGAGAGTGCTCGCGACCAACACGGGACAGAACGGAGCAATCAACTCGGGGACCAACACGAAGTTCTCGACCAAGTTCACCGCATATTCGACAAACATCAGCGGAGACAACAGGCTCGCGAGGGAGTATGCAAGCAAAGCACTCGACGGCGAAGACGGAGAGCGCATCGAGAGCGCCACGGTAGTGGTGATCATCAACCAGGAGTGCCATGCCGGGACAACCCATACGTCGATATACGGCGACGAAGACTACAGCAAGTCATCATCGGTGGCATACTGCGCCCTCGGGCTGGACGAGGAAGATTTCATAAAGAGCATACACCACGAGATATGCGGCCACGGATACGGCAAGCTCGCCGACGAATACACATCCACACGGACCCTCACCACCACGCAGCCGTGGGAGCAGATGGACAGCTATCACCGCAGAGGACTCTACAGGAACGTCGACAAATACGTCAACCAGAACCTTTATGACAGGTTCGAGGGAGCATACGAGCTGACCACGACGCAGAACGTCTATTGGAGCGACATGTTCGGCACCGCCAACAACTACGAGTCAAACGGCGTCGAATCGCTCGGCGTGTACGAAGGCGCATACCTATACCCGACAGGATTCTGCAGGCCGACGCAAGACGGCAGCCGCAGCATCATGTATCGGAGCGTGGGAACGTTCAACGCCATCAGCAGGCGGCAGATATACTACAGGACCATGCGCCTGAGCGGCCAGATCGCGACCGACATGTACGGCACCGAAGAAGAACTGAACAGATTCCTGGAGTGGGACGCACAAAACATGCTGCCCAAGATGGTCACGACAAGGGCAGGCGCAGCAAAGAGGCACGAAGAGACGGAAAGCATGGACGGCATGCAGCCGTTGGCGGAGCCGGTGATCTACAGCCCCCTCACCCACTCGACCATGATCCCAAGCACCTCGGGAGCAAAAGACTCCTCGATCTCCTTGTATTCGGAAGAAGCGCCCGACTTGCAGTGTTGGAAGAGATGATTGACCCCATCAACCTCAACAATTGAAGCTTGCGAAGAAGGCAGCGCGTCGCGCAGCGCACCGAGATTGGCCGCGCAGTCGACCTGCGAGTCAAGCGAGCCGTTGAGCGCGAGAACCGGGCAGTGCACCTTGTCGAGGAGACGGGAGATGTCCATCGAGAGGAAATAGCGGAAATATTGAGTGCTGCTCTGGACGACCGCCAAGTCGTAGTTGCGCTTCAGCTCGGGCGGCAGCGAAGAATATTCTACGCCGGCAGGCTTCTCGCCAGCGACAATGGCATCAAAAGCCGCGGAAATGGCCGCGACATACTCCTTGACCACCTCATCCGAATAGCCCAGCGAACGGATCGCGTCCTCGTTCTGCTGCACCAGCGTCACCTTTGCGGAGATGATCGCGCCTGCAAGCGAGATGACGAAATCCACCTTCTGCTCGGCAGCCAGCATGAAAGCGATCGAGCCGCCCTCACTGTGGCCCGCGACGCCGACACGGGAGAAACGCGAGCGGAGCAGCTCGATGCCCGCCAGGGCATCATGCATCAAGTCTTCGGTGGTGCAATTCACCGGGTCGCCCGTCGACTCGCCGAAACCGCGGTCATCGTAGCGCAGCGTGGCGATGCCAGCACGCGCGAAAGCATCAGCGATGATGGCAAACGGCTTGTGGCCGTAGATCTCCTCGTCGCGGTTCTGAAGGCCGCTGCCGGTGACAAGAATGACGACGGGAGTATCCTTCGAGCAGACAGCAGGAGTGGTGAGCGTGCCCTTGAGAACAGCCGAGCCGTTGGCAAACGAGACCTCCTCGGTATTGTATGGGAAAGGCCCCACGGGCGTCTGCGGCCTGTTCAGCACCGGGAGACCCGGAGAGAGCGTGAGAGGCAGTTCCACCCCGCCCTGCTTGAACGTGCCGACGATCTTGGTGATCATGTTGAACCCCTCGAACGAAGCCCCGAGAGAAGGAATCTTGACCATCACCTTGCCGTAGGGAGAGAGCTCGGCCTCAGCCGGGATGCCCTTCGCCCCCTGGTCGGGAGAATCCAACGTACAGCCCTCCTCGTCAAAATGGAAGACAATGGACAACGAGCCGCCGCCTACGACGAGCTTGCCCGACCATGGGCCGGACTGCGCCGAAACGAAGCCGCAGGAGAGCATCGAGACGAGCAATATTGAGAGGAACCTTTTCATGTCAAATTACATGTCAGCAAGCGGCTTGCGCAGCCGACTACCGCAAAGATAATGATTTCCCGACAAAAAGCCACATCCATCCCTGAGCGCGCGGCAAATGGCGGAAAATCATTACATTTGTGGAAAATATCCGCAAATGTCAGAATCCACATTCACAATCTCCAAAGACAAGCCCGTCATCGCGGTGACGGGAAAGCTCGACGACCAGGGAGCCGAGAGCCTCATCAGCGTCTTGTCCACAAGAAACAGCACCATGCTCGACTTCGACGGCGTGGAGAGCATCAGCTTCGCCGCGTTGCGCACGCTGCTTGAGGCACGCAGGGCCGGCACGCGCTTCTTCATCATCAATGCCGCCGACAGCGTCGCCGAACGGTTCGAGGACAGCGGAGTCTCCTCGGTGATAAGCATCAGCCGCAAGCCAAGGCAACTTGACATGAGCCGATACACCGTATTCGGCGAAGGCTACATGTCGAAGGCATACAACAGCGACGACGGCGAGACGATGCTGAAAGTCTACGGGCCGCGGGTGCCCAGGGAGCTGGCAGCGCAGGAGCAGGCGGTGGCACGCGCGGTGATGCTCTTCGGCATCCCGACACCGCTTGTCGGCAAGCTGTACACCGACGGCGAGTCGAACGCGCTCGACTACGAGAGGATAACGGACAAGCGGTCGTTCTCGCGCATCATATCAGAGGAGCCGGAGCGGCTCGAGGAGATCACCCTCCGCTTCGCGGGCATGTGCAGGCAGTTGCACGCAACGCAGTGCGACACGGCGATATTCGACGACAGGGCGATCTACTACCGCCAGGCCGTTATGAAATGCCAGGAAATCAACGAGGAGGAGAAAGCCAGGATCCTCGAATTCGTCGACGGGATACCGCAGGAGACGACATGCCTGCATGGAGACATGCAGATGAGCAACATCATCTCCACGTCGCGCGGCGACATGTGGATCGACCTCGCGGAGTTCGGCTACGGCAACCACCTGTTCGACCTTGGAATGTGGTATTTCATGTGCCGCCTCAACACCGACCAGCTCAACAGGCACATCTTCCACTTCGGAAACGACACGATGGAGAAGATATGGCCCATCTTCGCAAGGGAATACTTCGGCCCGGAGATGACCCTCGGGGAGGTCGACGCCCTCGTCGCCCCCTTCGCGGCGCTCCACATGCTCTACCTCGGCACATTCTTCGGATTCCAGCCGCACATGATGCCCTTCATAAGGAAGGAGCTGCTCGGCAGGTAACCGGCAGATTCCAGACAAGAGAAGCAAAAGGCCGGCCCCTTTCGGGGTCGGCCTTCTTCCTTGTGCCAAATCAGCGCCAGGGAAATATCAGTCGATGTCAACCGAGAGATCCTGCGCGTAGAACGAGCGGATCTTCTCCTCGCAGACGCCGTTGATCTTCTTGAGCTCCTTGCGGTCGATCGAGCCGGCCTTGCGCCAGCCCTCGAGAGCCTTGGAATAGATGGCGAGGACCTCGTGCTCGACAGTCGTCACCTTCTGGATGATGCCCTCGCCCTGAGGGTTCCAGAGCATCTCCCAGTTGAAGTAGGTGGAAGTCTTCGATGGCTCGGCGGTGAAGGAATAGACCTTCTTCTTGAGGTCCACGCCCCACTTGCAGAGGTCGCAGCTGCCGCTCTTGCTCCAGAGCAGGTTGTTCGCACCCTCCTCGCCCGGAGCGAGCCATACGGGGACGGCAACGGTCGTCGAAGGCCATCCGACGATGGTCCACATGGTCATCAGCTCGACGTTCTCACCCTCCTTGACGCCCTGGATCACCACGTCGCTGACGCTAGTGTAGCGGGTGATGAAGTCCTGGTCGACGAACCAGCCGGTGGTGTTGGGACGGTTGTAGCTGCCCTCCTTCAGGTTGATGCCGGTGACGGGATTGTAGTAGCAGCGCGCGAGGTTGTCGAAGATGTATGACGGGGAGATGTCCTTGTGGAGCACGCCCTGGCGGGTGAGCTCGTCAGCGGCGACGAACCTTGCATAGCCCGCGCCCGTCGTGGTGTTGCCCGCGAAGGAGAAGTTCGACCTTGCTATGTAGCCCAGGGGAGCCGTAGCGGGGTCGTTGACGTCAAACTTGATGTAGGTGTCGTTGTTGACCTCGTAGTATGCGGCATTGCCAGCGGCGTCGATGACGCCGAGGTTGGTGTTGGCACCGAGCGGACGCGCATGCTCGTCGAGGAACTTCTCGAAGTCAGCCATGTCGGCGCACTGCATGAGAGCCTCCTTCATCAGTCGGCCGTTGCGTCCCAGGACCTCCTCCCCTTCGGGAACGATGTTGCGGGAGACGGTGTTCATGATGGCGAAGCCCTTCTCGTTGTAGCCGATCCAGATGGAGTTGACGGTCTCTTCTGTCCCGGCAATCGCCACATAGCGGTATTTGCCGTCATTGAAGAACATCACCTTGTTCTGGTCGTCGCTCGTGTCGCGGTTCTTCCAGAGCAGAGGGCGGCCGTCGGCCGTCACGCGGCCCGAGATGATTGCGCTGGTACATGCTTCCGAGTCGAAGCCGGTGATGGTCATCAGCACGAAAAGTGCCGAAAGAGTCATTGCAAGTCTTTTCATATTTCGAATGTATTTGTTGTCGTCATCTCACCTTGAGCCACTCGCCGTTGTCCCCGACGATGGCGCGCTTGAACTTCTCGCTGTAGCCCGGCCACTGCGGGGAGCCCGGCACATAGTCCACGAAGCCGTTGGAGGTGAAGCTGCCGTCGGCGTTCTGGTACTTCACGGTGCCGTCCATGTATTTCACCAGGAGATACTTGTCGAGCTTGCTCCACTTCTCGAAGAGAGCGTCGGCCTCGCCGACGGAGAAGCGGGTCAGGTATTTGACCGCCTTCTTGTGAGGCATCGCGGCAACCTCGGCATCAGCGCGGGCAACCTTCGCCACCATCTCCTCCTCGTGCTCGCGCACCTTTTCGCGCACCTCGAGCCCTATCGGGTTGTAGCGCAGATATGCGAACTGCGCGATGCGGTTGTTGAGCCAGAACATCGACGACTCCGAGTACTCCAGCATGCTTCCGTTGCCGAAGGCATAGTGCCACGAGACCTCCGTCGAGCAGGTGTAGACCGGCGTGAGAGCCGATGTGCCGGCATCGTCGACGGCAAACCAGAAGATGCCGCCGCGGTCGTCGGGCAGCCAGCCGCGGCACTGGGCCACGAACCAGAAGCCAGTCTGCTGGGTGCAGATCGGGCGCTCGTTGCAGTACTTCACTCCATCGACGCTCCAGTCGGAGTTCTTCCAGCGGTACGGGGTCTCGTTTCCGCCGGCGCCGAGGTCCTTCGTCATGTCGAAGGGAGTGCCCTCATAGTGGTCGCGCATCATCTCCGCAAGGTCGAGGACCGAGATCTTCGCCTTCGGGCGGACATAAAGAGGCATGCGGTTGGAAGGGTTGTCACCCGACGCGAAGTCGAGATATTTGTCCATGTCGATGTCGCCGTGACGGTTGAAGAAGCTCCAGACCCTCGCCTCGCACGCCCTCATCAGCGAGAAGCTGAGCGGGCAGTAGGTGTCGGCGAAGCTGAACTCCTCGTCGGTGCCGTCATAGATGCCGATCTCGCGCGCATGCGAGACAACATCGGGCGCATACATGCAGTTCTCCGGGTCGTCGAAGGCTATCTTCGTGATCCTTGCGCAGTTGGCATGGGCGGAGATGCAGCCGTCGGGGATGCGCATGGCGACCCATACGGCCCCCTTGTTGACGTTGACGCCGTCGACGACCTTCGGCTTGCGCGCGATGATCTCGAGAATCCACGCCTCCTCGGTGTCGGCAAAGCTGAGCGACTCGCCGGAAGATGCATAGCCGTAGAGGTCAGCGAGCGAGGTGAAGAGCTCGATGGCCTCGCGAGCCTTCGTGCAGCGCTGCAGGCAGATGTACTCGAGCGAACCGTAGTCCAGCACCGCATCGGGGTCGCGGAGCTCCGGACGGCCGCCCCAGGTGGTCTCGCCGATGACGAGCTGGTGCTCGTTCATGTTGCCGATGACGTTGTAGGTGTAGGGAGCCTCGGGGATGGAGCCGAGATATTTGGTGGGGCCCCACTGGTAGATGCCGCGCATCTCCCCCGCCTTGTGGCTTCCCGCGGGGAAATGCACCAGCGTGCCGTAGCGGGTGTATGAATCAGCTGCGTAGGTCACCATCACCGAACCGTCGGCAGAAGCGCCGCGGGTGACGATGAGATTGGTGCAGGCAAAGCCGAATGTCGGCAGGAGCGCTGCAATGATCAGTGCAAGAGTCTTTTTCATCTGTCTGATTTGTTTTGTCATCTTGAAGCGGGACGGCAGTAGTCCAGGGGCGGACGGCGGTCGCCGATGAGCGGCTTGAAGACGAAATCCTCTCCCCTCACCGAGTCGAGCTCCGCCTTCGCTGCCTCCGCTATCGAAGGATCGTTGAAAATGTCATATGCGGAGAGATAGAACACCCTCGCCACGTTGAGCATCGCCTTGGTGCCGATGGTGGTGCCGACCGCAGCGGTCTGCTGCCAGCAGTGGCCGCCGCCGCATCCGGGAACGAACGACGCGACGAGCAGGCTGCCCACCGGGACGACCCAGGTGACGTTGCCCACGTCGGAAGACGAGCCGGAGAAGCCGCTGTCGGCCTTGTAGTCAAGCACCTTCGATGCCTGCGACATGATGGAGGTGTCTGTGACGCCGGAGTTCTTCATCAGCTCGAGTGCGAACTCGCGCTCGCGCTCATCATAGTTCACGCCGCCCACGATGTGGAGATTCGCATCGAAGAGTTCGGCTAGGACATGGTTCGGCAGGCGCTCGTTGTTGCCCGACATGATCTCGTATTTCATGGTGGTGCAGGTGCCCATCGCCGCGCCTTCTGCAGCCTTGATGGCACGCTCGAAGATGTCGCCCACGACCGTGCGCTGCGGATGGCGGAAGTAGTAGAGCACCTCGGCCTTGTCGGGGACGACGTTAGGCGCCTCGCCGCCGTTGGTTATCACATAGTGGATGCGGGAGTCGCTCGGGACATGTTCGCGCATCATGTTGACCATGTAGTCGAACGCCTCGACCGCATCGAGCGCGGAGCGTCCCTTTTCGGGCGCCATCGAGGCATGTGCGGACACGCCGGTGAACTCGAACCTCACGCGCACGTTGGCCAGGCCTGTCGCGACGTTGATGACGTTCTTGCTGTTGGGATGCCAGTCGAAGACTGCATCCACGCCGTCGAAGCACCCCTCGCGGGTCATGTATGCCTTTCCGCCGCCGCCTTCCTCCGCAGGACAGCCGAACACCTTCACGGTGCCGACGTGGCCCTCCGCGAGCCATTTTGAAACGGCGACAGCCCCGGCGACGCTTGCCATGCCCAGCACGTTGTGGCCGCACGCATGGCCGTCCACGCTGCCCTCGAAGGGCTTCTTGTAGGGCACGGTGTCCTGCGACATGCCGGGAAGCGCGTCATATTCGGCGAGCATGCCGATGACAGGCTTGCCGCTGCCGTAGGTGGCCACGAAAGCAGTCGGTATGTCTGCGACGCCCCTCTCGACGGTGAAGCCGTTCTGCTCGAGGAATTCGCACATCAGCTCGCTGCTGCGATATTCGTTGTAGCCCGTCTCGGCGAAGCGGAAGATGCATTTCTGGAGTGAGTCGTAGAGCGCGAAGTTGTCGTTGAGATGGCGGTAGCCCGACGTCGCGGTCTTGTCGACCTTGCGGCCGCGCGCCGCCGTCTGCTGCGGGGCCACGATGACGAGGCAGAGCAGCAGGAGCAGGAAGGATGCGTGACGCCTCATGCTCAGCCCTCCCTGTCGACCCTGAGGCCGGCCTCGATCTGGCGCACCGTCTCGACGAGCGTCTCGTCGTCCTTGCCGATCACGCTGATGACCACCAGCGTGCCACGGAAGAGCTCGATGCACATCACCCTCATCGGGGAGTCGTCTTCGCAGTATCCCTCGAATCCGTATGCCTTGCGCCTGCGGAAGGGCCACACCGTGAGGGGGTCGCTCTCCTGCGGGTCGTTCTCGTCCCAGCCGATGATGTCGGCGTAGTTGTAGAGCGCCTCGTCCTCGGCAGTGGTGTCGGGAGGCATCTCCCCGGCGTAGATGTCGATGTGAGCGGTGTCCTGCTCGTTCTTGTTGTCAGGCAGATATGCCTCGAAATGGGTCACGAGGCTGCCGTCCGGCTGCTCCTCGACCTCCGTGGTGGAGTTCCACGGCTTCGGCAGCTGGAGTTTTATCGTATAGTTTGACATGGCTTGTGTTTGGTTTTAAGCAAAAAAAAAAGCGGGGCCGATCCGACCAAGGAACGGCCCCGGATAAGATTTTCGGTTATTTCTTCTTGCTGAAGAGAGAAACGACCCAGAGGAGGATGGCAGCTCCGATGACTGCGGTAACAATCTGGCCCAAGATGGTCGAACCCCAGTTGACACCAAGCCAAGAGAGGAGATTGCCGCCGATGAAACCGCCAAGGATACCGATAACAAGGTTGAGAAGGAATCCGAATCCTCCGCCCTTGACGATCTTGCCTGCGAGGAAACCTGCGAGGGCTCCGATCAGGATGGTAAGTATGATGCCCATGTGCGTAGAATTAATATTTGGCCCGACACAGTACCGGACCGTGGTTTATTCTACAAATTTAATAAATTTTAATGGCTTTGCGACAAGAAAAGGTCAGAAAAAGTGATCTTGCCAGCAGATGTGCGAAATATGCCGCCATAAGCACGTGTACCTTCACCTCCCCTGCCGCCTCGCCGGCGATCAGATTGCCGCATGTCCATACGCCGAAGAAGGCCGCCACCGCGAGCAGCATCGCGTTGCGCATCCACGAAGAGGCGGTCGCGCCGATGTAGATGCCGTCCCATGCGAAGGCCGCGCAGCCCGCGAAGGGCATCAGCAGCAGCCACGGGATGTAGTGCCGCGCCGCCTGCACCACTGCGACGTCGGAGGTCATCATCCTCAGCATCGGCACCCCGCACAGTCCGTAGATGAACATGAAGGCGACCGCCAGCGCACCGCACCAGATGAAGTTCCAGCGCAGTGATTCCCGCGCCTTTGGCTTGTCGCCCGCGCCGATGTACTTGCCCATCATCGCCTCGCCGGCATATGCGAATCCGTCGATGAAGTAGGAGAATATCATCAGCAGCTTCATCATTATCGAGCAGGATGCCAGCAGCATGTCGCCGTAGCGAGCCGATATGACGGTGTAGCCGATGTAGATCGCTATGAAGCAGAGCGAGCGGATGAAGACGTCGCGGTTCATCGAGAAGAAGCGGCGCGTCTCGCCGCCCTTGAGCACCCCGCGGAGCCTGAGCGCGGGCAGGATGGCGGTGCGGTATTTCGCCGCCAGCAGGATGATTGCGCAGAGCAGGCCGCAGTATTGCGCGAGGACGGTACCCCACGCGACGCCGACGTAGCCGAGGCCGTCCCAGCCGCCGATGCCGAAGGTGAGGAAGATGCTGCCGACTATGTTCACGGTGTTTACCACCAGGTCCGTCACCATCGCGCTCACGCTGTCCTGCATGCCGATGAACCACCCTTTGAAGGTCATCAGGCTCAAGGTTGCGGGCGCCGCCCAGATGCGGATGAAGAAATATTGCGACGCGAGCTCCCTCACCTGCGGGCTGCAGTCCACTATGCGGAAGGCCAGGTCGACCACCGGAATCTGCAGCGCGATGAGCAGCACGGCGCTGAGCAGCGCGATCGTCAGGCTGCGCACCAGCGTGTCGGCACATTCGCCGGAAGGCGGGACCGCGCCGTCACGATGCCAGCGGCCGAATGCCTGCGCGGTCAGTCCGCCGGTGGAGACGCGCAGGAAGCCGAAGTTCCAGTAGAGGAGATCGAAGAGCATCGAGCCTATGGCGATGCCGCCGATGAGCGCCGCCGCGCCCGTCATCGCGCCGGAAGTGCCCTGGAGATGGCCCACGACCGCCGTATCCACCATTCCGACAAGCGGTACGGTGATGTTGGCCAGGATGCTCGGGAGGGCGATTCGCAGTATCTCTCGGTTGACAGGTCTCATGATGCGTTGGATTGCGGTTCCAAAAGTATGAACAATTCCCCGATTTACATTGAGAATTTTTTTGTAATTTGGCACAATCAAACACAAATACTATCATGGCACTAGAACAACAGATTCAGGAAGACCTCAAGGCTGCGATGAAGGCTCACGATGCAGTGAAGCTCGCGGCAGTAAGGGCAATCAAGTCCGAAATTCTCCTCGGCAAGACCGCCGAGAACTTCTCCGGTGAACTCACCGACGCCGACATTGTCAAGATGATCCAGAAACTCGTGAAACAGCGCAACGAAAGCGCTTCGCAATATTCCGCCGCCGGCCGTCAGGAGCTTGCCGACAACGAGCTCGCAGAGGCCGCCGCGATGGACTGCTACCTCCCCAAGCAGCTCACGGAAGCGGAGGTGGAGGAAAGGCTCAAGGCGATCATCGCCGAAGTGGGCGCCTCCTCCCCTGCCGACATGGGCAAGGTGATGGGCAAGGCCACCAAGGCGCTCGCAGGCCAGGCAGACGGCAGGATGATCTCCACCATTGTCAAACGACTGCTCGCACAGTGACCGACCGTCATGGAAAAGGCAAAGGTATATTTCTCCGACTTCAGGACGAAGGCATTCGGAGACGGTCTCCCGGCGAAGCTCCGCAAGCTCATCACCACTGCGGGCATCGGTGACATCGACATGGACGGCAAGTTCGTCGCCATCAAGATGCACTTCGGCGAGATGGGCAACGTGAGCTATCTCAGGCCCAATTTCGCGAAGGCCGTCGTGGACGTGGTCAAGGGACTCGGCGGCAAGCCGTTCCTCACCGACTGCAACACGATGTACCCCGGCAGCCGCAAGAACGCGATCGAACACCTCTACTGCGCCTGGGAAAACGGCTTCACCCCCCTCAGCGTCGGTTGCCCGGTGATAATCGGCGACGGACTCAAGGGCACTGACGACGTCGACGTCCCGGTCGTGGGCGGCGAATATGTCGAGAAGGCGCACATCGGCCGCGCAATCATGGATGCCGACGTATTCATCTCCCTCACCCATTTCAAGGGACACGAGGAGACCGGTTTCGGCGGCGCGCTGAAGAACATCGGCATGGGCTGCGGCTCGCGTGCCGGCAAGAAGGACCAGCACAGTTCCGGCAAGGCGAGCATCTCCGAGTCGAGATGCCGCGGCTGCCGCAAGTGCCAGAAGGAGTGCGCCAACGGCGGACTCGTCTTCGACGAGGCAAAGGGCAAGATGACCGTGGACGCCGAAAAGTGCGTCGGATGCGGCCGCTGCCTCGGTGCCTGCAACTTCGACGCGATAAGGTTCCACGAGAACCGCGCGAACGAGATGCTCTGCCGCCGCATCGCCGAATACACCAAGGCCGTCGTGGACGGCAGGCCCCAGTTCCACATCTCGCTCATCGTCGACGTCTCGCCCAACTGCGACTGCCACGGCGAGAACGACGCCCCGATCCTCCCGGACCTCGGGATGTTCGCATCGTTCGACCCGCTCGCGCTCGACCAGGCCTGCGTCGACGCATGCCTCGCCGCAACGCCGATGCCCCACAGCCAGCTCTCCGACAACATGGCCGCAGAGGGCTTCGTCGACCACCACGACCACTTCAAGAACAACCGCCCCGAATCCGAGTGGCGCGCATGCCTTGAGCAGGCTGAGCGGATCGGCCTCGGGACAAGGGAATATGAACTGATAAAAATATAATAGCACAGACAGATGAAGAGACTTCTTATTTCGGCGGCCATGCTCTTTGCAGCAGCCGCCATCCTCTCCGCACAAAGCTTTCCCAAGCCGGTGAAGGACAAGGCGACCAAGCTCTACGGATACCAGAACGAGGCCAAGGAGTGGGTCATCAGCCCTCAGTTCTTCAGGGCGGAGAAGTTCGACAAGTCGGGACTCGCAAAGGTCACCGACAAGAACGGCCGCGACAAGATCTTCGCCGTGATCAACCCGGCGGGAGAGTTCGTCCTCCCCTTCGATTGCCTGGAGATCACCATCGACGAGAAGCGCCAGCTGATCCAGGCCGAGCGCTGCCTCCAGATCGAGGATCCCGACTGCTACGATGACCAGACGGTCTCCGCATGGGGCGTCTATTCGCTTGACGGCCAGGAGATCTTCGCGCCTCGGTTCAGGCACGAGCTCTCGTTCAACAAGAACGACGGACGCGCCGTTGCGACCGACAAGGGAACGCTCAAGCAGGGCGTCGTCGACTGGGACGGCAACGTGCTCATACCTTTCGACTTCTATAATGTAAGCCGCAACAACGCAAACGAATACACCGTCCTCGACAGGAACATGAAGGCATGGGACATCAACTGCCAGTACGGCACGCAGACCGCGTCACACGGCCTGGCCAGGTCGGTCCGCTGGATGCCGGAGCCATATGAGCCCGAAGGCGACCTCTACCGCGCGTTGGCCTACGGCAAAAGGCTCGTCGGCAAGAAGGTCTACGCCAACCGCATCTGCCGCATCGCTCTCCCCGAGCAGATACGCTCGCTTGCAGTAGCGCAGATCCTGCCGTTCATCACCGCTTCGGGCGACGACATGGACTGGGGCGTCAGGCGCGGCAACTTCATCCGCTTCGAACCGTTCCGCAACCAGGACGGCTACACCATCGGAGCACTTGTCTGCAATGCCGACGGAAAGGCGATTGCCACCTTCAGCGAATGGGGCTGCTTCATCGCCGAGACAAACGTGGGCTACATCTACGAAGCCGAGGGACGCGAGACCTACTTCATCAGCAAGGACATCAACTGGCAGAACGAATACGGCGTAGCCCCCATCAGCGGCTACTCGGAGATCGACAACGGCACCGTGGAGGGATTGCTCGGCCTCAGCCAGAACGACATCCGCACCATGCACGACTATTGGAAAAGCCGCAACATCTTCACCGAGGTTGAACTCGCGGAGCGCACCGGCTACCTGGACCTCTACGGCAGCCAGCTGATTCCCGGCCACGATGCTTCCGAGGTAATGAGGCAATACCCCTTCCTGGGCAGGAAACTCCACAAGGAGCAGTTCTACTCCATCAAGGGAGTCAGCGCCAAGGATGGCAAGACGACAGTCACCGTGAAGCCCGAGGCCCAGATCAGGATCAGCGAGAACTACGGCAACGGATTCTCAAGGTCAAAGACCGAGACGCTCTTCTGGGGCGTCAACTCGGACCGCTACATCCGCATCATCCCCGTCGTCATCAACACGACGAGCGCATCGAGCGGCATGCTCGAGGACAAGCCCGAACCGAAGAAGGCCTACACATTCCAGTTCGACCTCTATGAGGACGACGGCACCTTCATCCGCACCATCGGCACCTCGAAGAAACTCGACCTCGCAGGCCGCGACATCTTCGGCTTCAGGGACATCGGCTTCGTCTTCTCGAGAAGGCCCGTCGACGGCGACCGCATCACCTTCACCGACGACAAGCCCTACACCGGCACGATGGCAGACTTGAAGATGGTCGACTTCTAGGAGCCGAAGCGGTCAAGTTTCGGCCTTTGCGCGTGGCGCATATGACAAGGGGGCAGCCAAGTTGGCCGCCCCCTTCCTTTCTCCATGCAAGGCATGTCACTGTCCGCCGGGGCAGAGCTTCAGGTCGACAATACCGACAACGGACGGCAGTCATTCGCAAAAAGAGAGGCCGGGCGGCAATTGCCGTCCGACCTCTTGATTGTTTGACGCATTGAAGCACTCTACGGATGGATTACCGGAGGTGCGCCAGGCTG
>R24__coassemble_341_pt1 | contig 33033 bp, 27 predicted proteins | sample R24__metabat2_high_PE_044 | metagenome-assembled genome bin R24 | reverse complement strand
GCCGCGCCTTCACAATCTTACACCCTTGTTGCACTGTTCACTTGAATCGGGGTGTCATGAAGAAGTACGTATGCGACATCTGCGGTTGGGAGTATGATCCCGAGAAGGGATATCCGTCAGGAGGCATCGCTCCCGGGACCGCATTCGAAGACCTTCCCGCGAATTTCGAATGTCCGCTCTGCGGCATGGGGAAGGAGGATTTCTCGGAAGTCAAATGAACAAACGATAATATCATCATGTACGACGATTATGAAATGAAGAAGTACAAGTGCTCCGTGTGCGGGTACGTGTACGACCCCGAGAAGGGAGACCCGAGTCAGGGAATCTACCCGGGCACTCCTTTCGAGGAACTGCCGGCAAGCTGGAAATGTCCCAAGTGCAAGATGCCCAAGGGCAAGTTCGTGCCGATGGACTGACAGCCGAAGGACTGAAAACGAAGGCGCCGCGAGATGGTTTTCTTGCGGCGCTAAAATTTCATGATCTCTTCAGGCTTCTCGAAAGAGCAGAAGCGGGCAGTCGCGTCCGTGAAATAGAACACGGCAGTGTTGCTGTCATGCTCGTCGTACATCCTGCGGAGTTCGGGGTATGCGTCGAGCATTGATTTCTTTGCCTCGATCCTCTCGTCCTCGACGAGGGTGCCGCTCAGTCGCAGCCATTCGTGGCCTTTGAAGCAGCAGAGCTCCACCTTGGGATTTGCCATGATCTGCTTCGCGACATCCTTCTTGTGGCCGGTCTGGATGTAGAGCTTGTCTTCGAAGATGTTGACAGTACCGAAAGGCCTCACTCTCGGCTGGTCGCCGTCCACGGTCGTCAGGAAATAGGCGCCGCAGGCCTTCATGAATTCGTATGTCTTCTTCATGATATGGGTTTGGTTTAGTTGGGTTGTTCCATGCGTCGTGGCCGTCCCGCACATTGAGCGCCGTGTGCCCTTCGCGAGCCGGTCCGATTGAAATTGGCATGCGAATTTACCAAAAATAACCTTTCCGCCGTCGGGGATTTGCCATTTTCTTGCCGCATGTTGGGACTTTTTTGCGTTTTTTCGTAACTTTGAAGATGTACCTTCAACAATAAAGCAATGAAATCCATCAGAAGAATCATATCCATCGCGATGCTTCTGTGCATCTGCCTCAATGTCGATGCCGGGAAGCCAAACCTCAAGTTCAACGGTGAAGGAGAGTTCAAGATCGTCCAGCTGACTGACCTCCATCTCAACATCGACCACCCGGCGGAGGCGGTGAAGACCCTCGCAAGGGTGCAGAACATCATCTCGAGCGAGCATCCTGACTTCATTGCGATAACGGGCGACGTGCTCTACGGCGGCAACCCATCGCTCGACCTGCTGGGCAAGCTGCTGGAATGCCTTGAGACGAACGGCGTGGACTATGCCATAGTCTACGGCAACCATGACCGCGAGGGTCACCGCGACGCCGTGGAGATGTCGCGCATGATCGCTTCGGGCGCCCACAGCCACAATGTCCTGAACGCAGACGGCCTGCTCGCTGACGTCTGCATTTCCGTGAGCCCGACGCGCGACCGCAAGGCATCGCCGCTGGACATCTACATGTTCGATTCCCATGACTACGCAAGCAATGACGGCTATGCGCAGGTAGGCGGCTATTCGTGGCTTTCCCGCGCGCAGATCGACTGGTACACCGCGCAGTGCCTTGAGGCCAACAAGGCCAACGGCGGCCGCAACGTGCCGTCCGTCTCATTCTTCCACATTCCCTTCCCGGAGTTCCTCGACGCATGGCTCGAGGCCGAGAGCACCAAACACAACAGCGTGATAGGGCTCAGGGGAGAGTATGGAGGCCATCCGAGGGTGAATTCGGGAATGTTCACGGCCATGCTCGAGAGTGGCAACATGATGGGCGTCTTCTGCGGGCATGACCACGACAGCAACTACATCGTCGGCTACCGCGGCATCGCGCTTGTCTACGGATGCTTCAGCGGCGACGACACCGTCTACAACCACCTTGCCCACAGTACGAGAGTCGTCGTGGTCAGGGAGGGAGAACGCTGCTTCCGCACCTGGAACCACGACGACGACGGGCGTATTGTCTACGATGCCGAATACAAGGACGGCAAGGTGACAAATTTCAAGAAGTAATCTTCTAATGACCGAACACTTCGACGGCCTTCTTCATCCTTGAGGGGACGTCGACATCGAAAGGGCACCTGCTGGCGCAGGAGCCGCACTCCGTGCACTCGCTTGCGTGGTGCTGGAGCTCATCGTAATGGGCGCGGAGTTCGGAAGTCGCGCCTTCTTCGGCTGCCTTGTCGAGCAGCTCGTTGATGACCGCTATCTCGATGCCATGGGGGCAGGGGGAGCAGTGGTTGCAGTAGGTGCAGTCGCCTGACAGCGCCTTGCCGGTGTTTGACATCACCTGGTTCCAATCCTTCTCTTCGTCGGTGGCCTCGAGATAGGCGAGGTCTGCCTCGAGTTCCTCGATGTTGCCGGCTCCTACGAGCGCCGATGCGACGCATGGCTTGGAGAGGCTGTACGCGATGCACTGGACAGGGGTGAAGGCCACCTTGAGAGGTGACGACTCAGCCTTGAGAAGATGTCCGCCGCCACCGAATACCTTCATTGCGGTGATTGCGATGCCGTGGGTCGCGCAGTAGTCGTAGAGTTCGACCCTTACGGGGTCTACGCCTGCGAGCATGTGCTCGTAGCTGTTGGGATCCCATACGTTGCTGCCTGCCTGCAGGCGGTCGAAGGCGGGGTTGAGGCTGAACATTATCACCTCCACCATGCCGCTCTTCGCAGCCATCAGGGCTACCTGGGCATTGTGGCTGCTGACGCCGATGTGCTTGATCTTGCCCTCTTCCTTGAGCTGGAGGATGTAGTCCCAGAACGGGCTGCCCTGGATCTCGAGCCACTGCTCGGGAGTGTCGGTGATATGGATCATGCCCACCTCGATGTAGTCGGTGCCGAGGCGCTCGAGCATGTCCTCGAAGCCGATCCTTGCCTCTTCGACGTCACGGGTGCGCGCGTAGTGCCCGTCTTTCCAGAAGGAGCCGATGTGGCCCTGGACCATCATCTTTGAGCGGCGTCCCCTGATGCCTTCGCCGATGTTGTCGCGAACGGTGGGGTCTGCGTCATAGAGGTCGATGTAGTTGCAGCCGGCATCGATGGCGCGGTCCATGAAGGCGCGTGCCTCTTCCGCCGTCATATGGCTGAATCCGCCGCAGCCGAGTCCGATCTCGCTGACCTGGAGGCCGGTGTTGCCCAGCGCGCGGTATTTCATGTTGTTCTGGGGCTGGCTCTCGCAACCGGCGAGCACCAGAATTGCCGCAAGCGCGGCGATGATCATGGCATTGGTTCTCATAATGTGAATTTCACGGTGTTTTCGTAGTTGTTCCAGTGGCGGATGCCGAGGCTGATCTCCTGCTGGTCATATACGTTGCTCCACTGGGTGTCCTCGATGGTGCCGTCTTCCCAGACCAGGTCGACCCAATGCACCTTTGCAAGACATTCCTGAGCCTCTTCGAAGGTGAGGCGTCCGTTGTGGCTGACCATGTAGTCGGCCACGGTCTCGTAGCGCCACCAGCTCTTGCTGTGAGGGTTGCCCACTGCCACGTCGGGTTCCGTGGTGTAGTATTTCGGGCTGAGGAGGTGATTGGTGACGTGCATGTAGGTGGAGTCTGCGCTCTTGCGGACGACCATCGTCTTCCAGCCGTCCTCCTTGTCGAATTCGATGACTGCGCAGTCGCCTGAAGCGTCGGCGACCATGTAGTGGTAGCCGCTGCCGGCCTTCGCGTCGTGGCGAATGTCAAACTGCTCGGCGAGGTCAAGTGCCTCCTGTACGGTCGCGCAGCGGTCGAGGAAGAGGCGCATCAGGATGCTGGTGCCCACGTCATGCTTTTCGGTGTCCTGCTGCGAAGGCTGCTTGGGAAGAGCCATGATCGAAGTGCAGAGACCCTTCTCGTTGATGCCGTCCATCGGCGCATAGATTGCCGCGAGACAGAAAACCTTGTTGACGAACTTGTCGGGGAGCTTGTCCAGGCCGAGTCCGATGTGTGCGAGGTCGCAGGTTGAGATGGATGCGTAGCCGTTCTTCGGACGGGATGTGATGACGAGCGTCGGATTCTTGTAGAAGTCATAGTTGCGACCGTACCAGTAACCGTCGCCGTCGGCCTTGAGGACCTGGAAGCTTGTGCAGTTGAATCCCTGGGTGTCAGCCTCTGCCTTGGGCGCCTTCGGCGTGTAGAGTCCGCGCGTGATCTTCTTCGTGACGAAGGTGAGGAGCTCGACGTTCTCGTCGATGTCGTTCTCGATGAGTTCGTCAAGGTCGTACTCGGACAGATAGTCCATCGAGTAGAGGTACTTGTCTTCGCCGACCTGTGAGAGCGTGGCGACGGTGCGCAGGTCGGAGCATGATGCGGCCGCGATGGTGACTGCGATGGCGGCTGCTGCTGTGGATAATATGTGTCTCATGGCGTTGAGTTTTGGTTTCATTGTGCGATTATGGTCTGCTCGAGCGTTTCCACGTAACCGTTGGAGTAGGTGAGGACCGCCTTTACGGCGTGTTCGCCGGCGGTGAGCGTGACGCTGGCGGCGTTGACCGCGTTGCCGTCGAAATACCATGCGACGGAAGCGGGCGGGTTGGAGGATTCGATCATCTTCAGCTCAAAGCTGCTGCCGGTGGCATATATGCCCGACTTCGGGTTGGAGATTGTGTTGATCTGTGCGAGGTGGAGCATTCCTAAGCCTTCGTTGCGGTAGTCGAGAGTGACGTTCGTGCCGTCGAAGGCGATGTCGTAGAGGTGATGTCCCGCATCGACCCCGCTCCAGCTCTGGCATGAAGGATTGGTGCTGCCCGTGAAGGAGGTGGCCCCGACGGAACCGGGGAAGAGGTATGAGCCGCCCTTTTTGGGGCTCGCGTCGACAACGTAGCAGCAAGGGTGCGACTCGTATGCGTTGATCGAGTTGAACAGGTCCCATTTGTTCCACAGGTCATATGCCTTGCAGCCATCGATGATGGTCGACGACTGGTCGATGTGGCATATCATGAGGCCGGTCTCGCCGATGCCCGAATCCCATTTCGAGCCGTCCCTGCATTCAATCATGAAAAATTCCTTCACCTGGTCTGTGGCAAGGGCGTAACAGACGTTGTTTTCTATGCCCGGTATGGTCAGTTGCCCGCTCTGGGAAAGGGTGCCCGGGAAATCCATCCAGCCAAGCAGGACGCGTTCGATGCCTGTCATGTATGGCGGAACGCAGCCGTCGGTGTTGTATGCGCCCTCGCACATCAGGGAGAAGTTGGACATGTCGTTTGCGGTGCCGTTCTCTTCATAGTCGGTGTCGTAGAGGTCGGGAAGTCCGATGACGTGGGAGAATTCGTGGCAGAAAGCTCCGATTCCGCACATGTTCTTGCCGCTTGTGCCCTTGAGTTCGGAAGTGCAGGCGTAGGAGTTGACCTTTACTCCGTCGAAGGTGTAGTTGGTGATCATGTTGTCAGCGGATATGGCATATTCCACCTCGTAGGCATGGGGCCATATGGTGTTGGTCGAGGCTCCTTCGGCCTCGTTGTATCCGGCGTAGTAGAAGAAAACGTTGTCGACATAGCCGTCGCCGTCATGGTCGTATTGGGAGAAGTCGATCTCCGAGTCCAGAAGCTCGCATGCCTGCAGAAGTGCCAGCGTCGCATGCTGGTCGTTGCCGTAGTAGTCGTTCTGGCCGTAGTATTTTATGTTGCTCGGAAGGGTGACCGGACCGTAGACGTCGAACACCGGGGTGAAGTTGCCGCAGGAGTTGTCCATGAAGTAGTCGCGGGCGGAGCCTACGGCACTGCTCTGGGAGTATCCGGGGTCGTTGAGCATGCTGGAGAATGATTCCTGTGGAGAGCTGACGGAGAATGCCTTGTCCTTGAAGGCGACAAGGAGCACCAGATAGTGGTTGGATCCGGATGCCGGAGCCTTCATGCGGCGGAATGCGAGCTTCTCTTCGCGTTCCTTCCTGACGGAGGCGGCGCGCTTCATGCCGGAACGGAAGCTTGGCTCGGAAAGCGAGATGACGTAGCCGTCCTCTCCGATCTTCACTTTCTCTCCGTTGCCGTCGGTGATCCAGTGGAAATACTCGTCTCCGTGAAGCATGAGCGTCACGGTCGTGCCGTCGGGTTGCGCGTAGCTGAACGGCTTGGGTTTCGCCGGCAGTGCGTTTGCGCTGACTGCGGTGAGCGTGAGCAGCATGGCTGCCGATATGGTTGCAATTATTGTCCTTTTCATACGCTTCTACCTTTTGATGATGAAACCAAGTCCGTCCTGTGCGGTGAGCCAGACGGTGCTGCCGTCAACCTTCTTGACGGTGAAGCGGTAGTCGCCGCCGAGAGTTCCGTCGAAGTTCTCGTGGAGGCTCGCCGTCATCTGTGCCGACACCGCGGCCGTGATGTCGAGGCCGCTGATGCGCCAGTAGACCTGGGTGTTCGGGTTGGCGATGTGGAATGTCGTCGAGCCGTAGCCCAGCTGGGCCCCATAAATGTCGAACGCCTTCACCTCCTCGCCGCTCTGGTGACGGTAGATGCCGTACCTGGTGCAGTTGAGGAACTCCGCGCAAGGCTCGGGCGTGTAGTGCGAAACGTAGATGGCGTCGTCCATCTCGCTCTTGCACGCATATGTCGTCTTAGCTCCGTAGACCGTGATGACATCGCCGAGAGAGAGCCAGTTCTGCGTGAAGCATTGGTTGCCGTCCTCGTCCTCGATGCAGTAGATGTAGAGTGAACCTGTGCCGTCGTCGATCGTGAAGATTCCGTAGCTGTACTCGTCGATCGAGGTGATGGTTCCCGATACCTTGTATTTGTCGTCGCCGTCCTCAAGGGCGTTGAACTCGGCAATCGTGATGACGGGCTCGTCGTCATCGCCACCGCCACCACCGCCCGGTATGCTGCCGGAGGCGCCGTCGATGGAGAAGTTCTTCACTTGCCATGTGCCGCAGACCGATGACGTGCTGGTGTAGATGAATGCTATCTGAACCTTGCCGCCCAAGAAGGCGGAAAGGTCGATGTCACCTGAACTCATGAAATTCCAGTCGCTGCCGCTCGGCCAACCGGAAGGGGAGAGGGCGGTCCAGTTCGTGCCGTCTGCCGACGCCTTGACAGAAAGGGAGCCGGAAGGTTTGTTGCCCTTGAACTGGTTTGCGGCGTTGTCATATTTGAGGATTGCATTCTCCGCCATGGTCAAATCGACGAAGGGGGAGATCAGCCAACTCTCCGAAGCGTGGTTCTTTTTATTGAAATATGCTGAAGCCTTCATTCCGTAGTTCGTCGTATAGGTCCAGACGTAGGTGGTGCCGCTCGGCAGCTTCACGTCTTTGATGGTGAAGTCACCCTTGCTCGCACTGAAGCTTTCGCTGTAGGGGAAACTCTTCACCGTCTCGGTCTCCTTGACGATGCGCGAGTCGAGGTTGCCCAGCCTGGTGATGCTGCCGGCCTCAATCTCGAAGTCGCGCGATGTCGACAGCGTGCCGTAGAGGGAGCCGTCGGACTTGTAGAACGCCATGAGGAATCCCTTTGTGAACTCTGTATGGAGGGTGCCGATGAAATAGTCTCCGTCGTCGTTCCTGGCGACGGCCAGGGTATGGCCGCCCGGTTCGTCGCTCCAGTCGGCAATGGCCTCCGTGCCGTCGCAGCATGCGATGGCCTTGCCGTTGAGCCGCTCGCCGTTCTTTCCACGGAATCCTATCGAGGCGACTCTCGGGTCGCTCACCTGGAAGTTGACCATCGCGGTGACGGTGTTGAAGGTGAAGGATGCGTCATCCGCGCCGTAGCACGCGACTGCGGTCTGGCATCCGCCGAAAGTGCCGTCCTGGCTCGCTGCGGGCCCTTCGAGGGTGATGATGTCCTCGCTCTCGTCGTAGCTGTTGCCTTCGGCATATGGATAGACTGCCCTGTAGGTGGCCTTGTCCGCGACCCGTGCCGTGAACGATGCCCTCAGGCCGTCCGAAGAGATGTCCTGCTCCGTCAGGGTGACCCTGACGTTGGACACTCCGTCAAGTACGGAAATCTCGTCACCTGCGACCCAGTTGACCTTGCCTGTCGCGCCAATCGTGACGTCGGTCCTCGTCGGAACCGAAATGGCTGCCGTGAATGTCTTTTCTATTGTTGTCTTGCCGGCCTTCCGGGCTTCAGCCCTGAGCATGTCTGGCCTCTCTACGGGAACTTCTGCGCACGCGCCTGCCATCAATGCTGCGGCCAGAAGAGCGATGATTGCTGTCTTCTTCATAGTTGTGCGTGCATCAGTCCCAGTTGAAGTCATGGATGTCGATATCACCGAATCCGGCACTCGGAGAGCCTTCGCAGAAGCGGCGACCCTCGGTGCAGATGCATTCGCACAGAGGTGCGACATACTCCGCCGGTGTGTTTGCCATGACCTTGGCTGTCTTGTTTGTCATGTTGGTTAAATGGTATGAATCTATGTCCCCAAAACGGGGCAATATTGCATTAAAACCACAAAAATAGGGATTTTGTCCCAAAAAATGCTTAACTTGGTATGTTTTTAACTAACTCCCATGAAGAAGACACTCCTTTCACTTGCCCTGGTGCTGCTTTGCTGCTCCGGCGCTTTCTGCCAGAATTCGGCTCTCAAGTTCATCGATGCATCCGAACTGAACATAATAGGGAAGCCTTTCCCCAACACCCCATGCGTCTATCAGAGGGTTGACACGACCATGTTCAAGGGATTCACCACTACGGAGAACAACCAGCTCAGATGCCCTGTCGGCATGGCGGTCCTCTTCCGCACCGATTCCCGCAGCATCGTCATCAGTTCCAAGTGGGGATATGTCTATGGCGGAGTCTCGACGACTGCGGTCTCATACCGCGGCTTCGACCTCTACATCCGTGACGCGAAGGGCGAGTGGACCAACGCCGCGAGCGGCGCACCGTCCGGTTCCGACCTCACTTCTCCCGGCAATCTCAAGCTGATAACGGACATGGACGGCACTTTCCACGACTGCATGCTTTATCTGCCGATGTATTCCGAGCTCAAGGAGTGCCGCATCGGCGTCGACTCCGGCGCCTCGATAGAGCCTCTCGAATCACCGTTCCGCCACCGCATAGTGGTCTACGGATCCTCGTTCACCCAGGGAGTGAGCACGAGCCGCTCCGGAATGAGCTGGCCCATGCAGTTCATGCGCCGCAACGGCCTGCAGGTCGTCTCCATGGCCGCAAGCGGAAGGTGCATGATGCAGCCATACTACACCGATGTCCTCGAGAAGATCGAGGCTGACGCCTTCATCTTCGACACATTCTCAAACCCCAACGACTCACTCATCCGCGCGCGCCTGATGCCCTTCATAGACCGACTCATCGCAGCCCACCCGGGAAAGCCGCTCATCTTCCAGCGCACCATCTACCGCGAGGGCCGCAACTTCAACACCGCGGTCGAAGAGCGTGAGAGGGCCAAGGCCGAGGCCGTTGAGGAGATGTTCGCCAAGATGAAGTCGACCAAGGAGGGAAGGGAGAAATATCGTGACGTCTATCTCATCACTCCCAACGCTTCCGAAAGACACGAGACTTCGGTCGACGGCACCCATCCCGACGATTACGGATACACTCTCTGGTGCCGCTCCATCGAGAAGCCTGTCCTCAGGATATTGAAGAAATATGGCATAAGGTGACTTTCATAATTCGCCAACTTTTGCCATATTTGCCGGCAATTTCGAAAGCATGAAGAAGATTGCCGGTTTTCTTGTCCGCAACAGGAACCTGTTGCTCGTCGTGATGCTCGCCGTCACGGTGGGGTGCGGTCTTCTGATTCCCCGCATCAACATCAACTCCGACATGACCCTCTACCTCCCGGACGATTCCAGGATGAAGCAGGGCCTGGACACGATGAAGACCGTCTTTCCGGATCTCGACATGAACGCCTATGTCGTGAGCGCGATGTTCCGCAACGTCGAGGACAAGCTCACGCTGACGCAGGACATCCTCGAGTTCAAGGGCTTGGAGAAACTGATGGGAACCCGCGACAGTGGCGAGTACACCCTTTTCCAGTTCTCGGTGGCTGATGGCGCCGACCCTAAGGCGATCGCGGCCCGGATCAGGGAACGCTACGGCGACGAGGTTGTAGTCGAGACCAATGCCAACAGCATCATGCCCGACAACATCCTGTTCATACTCATCGCCGGCGTGGTGATGGTCTTCGGCATACTCTTCCTGATGTGCTCCTCCTTCATGGAGGCCTTCCTGTTCATATTGACGATATGCTTCGCCGTCGTCATGAACATGGGCACGAACGCATTCCTGCCGAGCGTGTCAATGCTCACCAACACCATAGTGGCGGTGCTCCAGCTTGTGCTTTCGATGGACTATTCCATCATCCTCATGAACCGCTACCGCCAGGAGAAGGCAAAGACCGACGACAGCGTGGAGGCGATGGGCAACGCCCTCTCGCTCGCCGCACCTCCGATCATGAGCAGCTGCCTGACTACGGTCGTGGGACTCGTGATGCTTGTCTTCATGAAGTTCAAGCTCGGAATGGACCTCGGCATAGTGCTCTCCAAAGGCGTCGTATGCAGCCTGATCTCGATATTCACCATGCTTCCGGCGCTTGTCCTGCTCTGCGAGAAGGCGATAAAGGCTACCGAGAAGAAAGTGTTCCTCATCGGCACCGATCCGCTCGCCGACTTCGAGCATCGTTTCGGCATCCCCCTCGCGATTTTCTTCGTCCTGGTCTTCGCCGGCTCATACGTGCTCCACAACAGGACCGAACTCTCCTTCGCCAACGTCTGGACATCCGAGATTTCGGACCGCTTCGCTCCGCAGAACCCGCTGATGGTGCTCTACCACAACGAGGATGAGGAGGCAGTGATCGGTCTTGTGGACAGCGTGTCGCAGGAGGAGAAGGTGAGCGCCGCGCTCAGCTATCCGTCGCTCATCCTGAAGAAGCACACGGTGCCGGAGATGGCGGACCATCTTCGCGGATTGCTTGGAATGTCTCCGGATGCCGCTTCGGCGGTAGATACGACGTTGCTGAACGAGGACATGCTCAAGATCGTCTATTATGCCATCACCCATCCCCAGCGTGACGAGAGGATGAGCTTCGGTGACATCCAGGAACTTGGCGAGGACCTCTCGTCATCCGGCCTCGTGCCCGACAGCCTCGACGTGGAGACGATGATCGCGCAATATGCTTCGCGCCTGATGCCTGCCGAAGAGCCGCAACCCGCTCCGGTGGCATCGCAGGAAGAAGCTGCGGAGGCGCAGATGCAGCAGACGGCCGTGCCCACGGAAGTTTCGCCGGCTGTACAAATGCCCGTTGACAGCACTGCCACGGCGGCGTTGCCGCAGCAAGCCGACACGTCGGCTGTCACCGCTCCGGCAAGCCGCTTCAACTACGAGAACGTGACCAGGGAAATCGACTCGCCGCAGCTTGCCGACTTCCTCGGATTCGACCGCTCGCAGGCGGCTACGATATACAGGATGGCGGGGAAGAAGAACGGCGTAATGTCGCCGCGCGACTTCATCCGCTTCATCTATGACAAGGTCTTGACCAACAAGCTCTACAAGACCTTCATCTCGAAATCGCAGACACGGGACCTTGCGGTTGCAAGGCATCAGATGGACTCGGCATATCTGGCGGGACCGACTCCCGTTCCGGCCGTACAGCCGGGAGAGGCCCCGACGGTGCAGGAAATGCCGCAAGCCGACACTCTTGCAACGGCTGCACCGGCCCTTGCGGATGCAAGGCAGACGGCGGCCGACTCCCTGTCGGCATCGCCGGCGGAACAGCCGAAGGTCATCGTGCCCGAGAAGCCCGGCACCCCGCTCGAGGTGCTCACAGACATGGCGCTTTCCGGCCGCAAGTACACGTCAAGCCGGATACATTCCGCCCTTTCCGCTGCAGGCATCGACATCGACGCGAACCTGGTGGACCTGATATTCCTCGTATACGGAAGCCGGACGGCCTTCGAGGATTCCACGAAACTCTCTACCGGCGACCTTCTCGACTTCGTGACCGGTGACCTTCTTACCGACGAGACCTTCTCGCCGTTCATCGACGACAACGCCCGCACGATGCTCTCCGGCATGAAGGAGCAGATGAGCGAAGGCCTTGGCGCACTGAGGGGGGAGAGGTTCTCCATGGCGGCGATAGTGACCGACTATCCAGTGGAGTCGAAGGAGACCCACCTCTTCATCGACCGTCTGAGCGACGAGTGCGACACGCTGCTCGGTGAGAACGACTACTACATCATCGGCGAGCCCGTGATGTACAAGGAGATGAAGGAGGGGTTCAAGCAGGAGCTGTCGTTGATCACGATATTGACGGTGGCGGCGATATTCCTCATCGTCGTCCTTACATTCCGTTCGGTCGTCATCCCGATCCTCCTCATCATGACCGTGCTCTCGGGAGTCTACGTCAACGTGTTCGTGAGCGGAATCGGAGGCGACACTATGCTCTATCTGGCATATCTCATCGTGCAGAGCATACTTGTCGGATCGACGATCGACTACGGCATCCTGTTCTCGAGCTATTATGTCGAGAGCCGCGCGGCCTATGATGTCAGGGAGTCCCTGAGAAGGGCATATCGAGGCTCGATCCACACCATCATGACATCAGGACTGATCATCACCGTCGCGCCGTACGTGATGTCGCTCCTGATGACCGACCCTACTCTCAAGTCGATCCTGAGCAGCCTCGCGGTGGGCGCGGTTGCGGTAATCGTGCTCATCCTGCTGGTCCTTCCCGCTACTCTTGCAGCCCTGGACCGAGTCGTCGTCCGAAAGAGGAATCAATAACCGAGGTTGTCTCCCCTCATTATCTTGGTGAAGAGCTTGAGGTGGAGGTCCAGCGCGAAGTCCCAGTATCTCCACGAATGGGTGGCCGGGCTGTAGATGGTTATGTGCGGAATGCCAAGTTCGCAGCATTTCTCGTCGAACTCCCTCGTGCACTTGCAGTAGAAGTCATTGTAGCCGCAGGTGGCGATCATGAGCTTCGTGCATCCCTTCATCGATTCGAGCCTCTGGACCGCCGACTGTGAGTTGTATGCCTCGCTGTCGGGCGAGTAGGGGCCGAGCACCTTGGTGACCTGGCTCTCGATGAGGTTGGTGTGGTGTATGTCGAGCACGCCGCTCATCGAGCCTGCTGCCTTGAAGCGCGTGGTGTCGTCCATGAAGATGTTGATGGCGCCGTGTCCGCCCATGGACAGACCGGTGATGAAGGTGCTGTCGGCAACGAAGTCAAACCTGTCCTGCATCTGCGGGTAGAGCTCCTCGTCGAAGAATGTGCGCCACTGCATGCCATCCTCGGTGAGGGAGTTGACATACCAGCTGTTGTAGAATCCGTCGGGGCAGATGATGCGGAACCCGTAGCGGTCCGCGAAATCCTGCAGGTCGCTCTTTTTGCTCCAGTTGCTGTAGCAGCCGCTCCATCCGTGAAGCAGGAAGAGCGTCGGCAGCGGGCCGTCCGGCACCACGCAGTACTCTTCGGTGCACTGATATTTCGACGGAGTGAAGACGAGAATAGAGTCATCGCATTTGAGATGTTCCGATTTGATGACTATAAGTTCTTGAGCATCAGCGATTAAACAAATCAGCGCAAAGGCGGCTGCAAGTATTGCTTTCTTCATTGTAGACGATTTTTCGGTATATTTTCATTAACTTTACAAAAATAATGAAAAACTGATGAAGAACGCAAGAATTTGGATAGCCTTCATATTGGCGGCCATCCTGATGTTTTCGATATACCCCAAGCGCGGAAAGTTCGTTTTCGAATACCAGAAGGGCAAGCCGTGGATGTATGAGAACTTCATAGCCCCCATCGACTTCCCAATCCTCAAGACACAGGCGGAGATCCAGAAGGAGAAGGCGTCGCGTGCCGACGACGAGATCCGCTACTACAACTATGACGAGACGGTCGACGACGAGATGATCAGCCGCTTCATGCGCGTTGCCGAGAGCCAGGGGTGCAACCCGGACTTCACCAGGTACGTTGCCTCGTCGCTTGCCGACTTCTATTCACAGGGCATAGTGAACGACTTCGGCGAGATTACGGCGGACGTCATCTTCGTCAAGAAGAACAAGCACTTCTTCGAGACGCCCACGAGCGAGATATATGACCTGAACAATGCCTACAACCTGATGGTCTCGGACCTGGTCTACAAGGTCAGGGAATATGCCCAGGGCGATACCACCGCCAACTACGAGGCGATGCTCGATTCACTTGTCAGGACCGTCAACCTGCGTTCTTTCTTCACGGCCAACCTTTCCTATGACCAGAAGACCTCCGAGATGCTCCACCGCGACGCAGTGGAGTTCATTTCGCCGACAAAGGGGACATGCTACGCCGGCCAGCTCGTCGTGTCGAAGGGAGAGCTTGTCACCGCCGACATCGAGCAGATACTCGATTCGTACAAGGCGGAATACCGTTCGAGCATCGGCTTCAACGGCTCCAGATGGAACCTTTACCTCAGCATCGCCATATTGGTGCTGCTTCAGCTGGCGCTCCTGCAGATATGCATACTCTTCTTCGACCGCGCGGTCGCCCTCGATTTCCGAAAGGTGCTGTTCATGCTGCTGATCGCGCTATTCGACTTCGCGATGATATGCCTCTTCTCGCATCATGACCAGAGGCTCTTCTACGTGGTGCCCTTCGCGCTCTCCGCTCTTCTGCTGAACGCCTTCTTCAAGCCGTCGTTCTCGCTGCTGATATACATCGTGTCGACAATACCGCTGCTGTACATTCCCGAGAACGGCGTCGTGCTCTTCCTCATCAACATCGCGGCCGGCGGCATCGGCCTGCTGAGCATAACGCGCTTCAACAGCGGCCTCAGCCAGTTCCTCACCTCGATCTTCATCTTCCTGGGCATGGTGCTGGTATATGTAGCGTTCAACCTCGCCTCCGACAGCGGCGAGCTGATGTGGTACCAGAGGGATTTCGTATATCTGGCAATCAACGCGCTGCTTTCCGTGATCTGCTTCCCGTTCGTGTTCATCCTCGAGAGGCTCTTCGGCTTCGTATCCTACTCGCGCCTGTGGGAGCTCTCCGACACCAACAAGAACAAGCTGCTCAAGGAACTCGCGCAGAAGGCGCCCGGCACCTTCCAGCATTCGCTTCAGGTGGCCAACCTTGCCGAGACCGCGACCCGCGCCATCGGCGGCGACGCGATGCTCGCACGCGTCGGTGCGCTCTATCATGACATCGGCAAGACGGACAACCCGATGTGCTTCATCGAGAACATCGGCACTGACGGAGTCAACGAATACCACAAGAACCTCACGCCGGCAGAGAGTGCGCGAGACCTCATCCACCACGTCTCCGAAGGAGTCGCGAAGGCCCACAAGGTGTCGCTTCCCGATGTCGTCACCGACTTCATCAGCTCACATCACGGCCATACGATGACCGTCTTCTTCTACAACAAGTACTGCAACGGAGGAGGGGACCCGGCACAGGTCGAGCCCTTCACCTATGACGGAATCCTGCCCCAGACCAAGGAGCAGGCAGTGCTGATGATAGCGGACAGCGTTGAGGCGGCTTCCCGCACCTTGAAGGACTACAGCGCCGAGAGCATATCGAAGCTCGTCGACAGGATCGCCGACGACAAGATGGCCTCCAACCAGTTCGCCGAGGCCGACATATCGCTCAAGGAGTTCCGCCAGGTCAAGGATTCGCTGAAGACACAGCTCCAGCAGATCTACCACGGCAGGGTGGTCTACCCGAAGAACAAGACGAAATAAGATTTATTTGCTGCGCTTTCTGCGCGCGGCAACCGCCAGGATCACCATTGCGAGCAGCAGCGGTGCCGCCGCCCATGCGCATATGCGTCCGATGACGTCGCCGTGGACGGAGAACGGCGTGAGGCTGTCGTTCGTGTTGACATTGCCCACTATCGCCGTCGGAACCCACCATCCGGTGCGCTGCAGGACGTCGCCGCGCTGGTTGATGAATCCCGAGATGCCGGTGTTTGCAACGTGTACGACGTCGCGGCGGTTCTCGATGGCGCGAAGCGAGGCGAAGCGGAAATGCTGCCGGTATCCCGGCGAGTCGCCCCACCAGCCGTCGTTCGTTATGACTGCAAGGAAGTTCGCGCCCTCCTTCACGGCATTGCGGGAATAGTCGCCGTAGATCGATTCGTAGCAGATCATCGGCGCCACCATGTTGCCGTCGTTGCCCTTGAGCGCCTTCATCTCGTGCATCACGCCGTAGCTGGTGCTCGAGCCGCCGAACTTTGCCACCAGCTTGCCGAGGAACGGCACATAGTGCTGGTAGGGGATGATCTCCACGCCGGGGACCAGCTTGGACTTGTGGTAGTAGTTGAAGAGGCCCTCGCGGTCGAAGACTATGGCGCTGTTGAAGACGTCATACCAACGGTCGCCCATCTGACGTGCCGAGTTCGTCGGACGTGCGGAGGTGCGGTAGAAGGAATAGGTGAGGGCGCCCAGCAGGACGTTTGCCTGCGGATAGCGGTCGAACAGCGCCTGATAGCGCTGGTATGAGTCGTTGCCGGCGGGATTGTCGAGGTTGATGTCGAACGTGAACGTCTCCGGCGTTATGATGTAGTGCGTATTGGGCGTGGCGACGCTGCCCGCAAGGCTGAGCAGCGACTCGTCGATGCCCTCCTGGGGGGTGACGCCGTATTTTGCGAATGGATCGACGTTCGGCTGGACGGCCACCACCTCGATGGGGTTGTCGGTCTCTTCATATGAGTAGTAGCTTGCAATCGAGATGATTGCGGGCAGAAGCACGACGATGGCCAGCGCCGAGGCGGGAACGGCCGCCTTGCGTCCGTTGCAGAGGCTGTCGATCATGAGGAAGCACAGCACGCTCGCGACGAGGATCCAGAGGGAGCCGCCGAGCGCGCCGGTCAGGCTGTACCACTGCACCAGGCGGAGCGAAGTGGCGAAGGCGTTGCCAAGGACAAGCCACGGCCATGAGATCTCGATGTCGAAGTAGACGTGTTCCCACGCGAGCCACAGGACAATGAATACCACATATGGCAGCCATGAGGCGCATTTCCATCCCCTGTCTTCCATCAGGCGTGCGCTGCAGCGGAACAGAGCGAAGATGACTGCCATCTGGAGCGCGTTGAGGATGATGGCGGCCACCGCCCCGGCGGGCGATACGTACCATATCCAATATGTCGCGCCGATGTTGAAGAGCAGCATGGCGACAAAGCCGTACCACCAGGTGTGCCTGATCCCGTTCAGGCGGCAGAGCTTCTCTGCGCAGAAGAGCGGCGTGAAGCCCAGGATTGCCATGAATCCAAGTCCCGGCACGAGGAAAGCCGTGCTCATCATTGCGGCGAAAAGGACGATGAGCCCCCATGTCGCCAGCTTTGTCTTTTTGGAAGAACCTGCCATTGTAAATACCGATTTGTTGCAAATATACTATTTCGTGACCAATTTCAATGCGCCCCGGAGCAAGAGTTTTGAAATTGTTTCCAAATAATGTACCTTTGCCAACCAACCTAAGGCGCAATGAGTGCACTGCTGACAAATTTCCTAAAAGCTCTGCTGATCGGAGTCTGTGCATCGGCTCCCCTCGGACCGTTGGGCATCCTCTGCATACAGAAAACGCTCAGCAAGGGTGTCCCTTCGGGCATCTGCATCGGTCTCGGCGCAGCGTTGTGCGACACCATATCTGCCGCAATCGCGCTTTTCTCGCTCTCATATGTCAATGACCTGGTGACCCGCAACAGGATTCCCGTGCTGATCGTCGGCGGCGTGATCATCCTTGTCATCGGCTTGAGCATCGCCTTCAAGAATCCCGTCAAGAATTTGAGGCAGCCTGGCAACCTGACCACCAGGCACCACATCCAGGAGGTCCTTCAAGGCCTCGCCATGACGGCAAGCAATCCCGGGGCGCTTGTGCTGATGCTCGGCCTGTTCACCCTCATCGGGGTTGACATGGATGCGTTCACCGGTCCCGTGGGCATAGTGATCATGCTCGCGTGCGTCTTCGGCGGCGCGATGCTCTGGTGGATATTTCTGAGCTCCGTCATCGGCATATTCCGCAAGCGCTTCCGCCTGCGCCAGCTCATCGGCATCAACCGGGTGGCGGGCATAGTGATAGCAGCCTTCGGCGCATTCGCCATCGGAGAGGGCATCGTCGAGCTGATATCGAAGATGCCGATCGTTTCCCTGTAAAGATTATTTCTATTCAGCCACGGCCTGGACTGCCTCGCCGTTCACCGCATGCAGCAGCTTCTTCGGGCGCACGCGCATCGGCTCGACCGTGAATTCCGGAATGTTGAACGACTTGAACAGCTTGCCGTAGTGGGATGGATTCTTCTGCGGGATGACGAACGCCTTGTGCGCATTGCCGTCGGCATCGAAATATGCCAGGTAGAGGCGCGTGTAGGTGTTGTCGCCGCGGCGGGACGAGAAGATGATCCAGCGGCCGTTGCTCGACCAGCTGTGGTAGCTCTCGGCATCGTCGCTGCAGACTTCGTCAAGCCTTGATGCGTCGCCGCTCGAGAGGTCCATCAGCCACAGGTCGGCGTTCTTGTGCCATATGTGGAACTGGCCGAAGTCTCCCACGGTGAAGAGCAGGTAGCGGCCGTCGGGCGACTCCCTCGGGAAGGTTGCGCTCATTCCCGCGGAAACGGCGTCGAAGACGATTCGGGGCTCTCCGAAACTCCTTGTCTCAGCATCGAACGGTATCTTCATGAGGTTGTAGTGGACCTTGTCGTAGTCGTCTGAGACGTGGCCTGTGTTGTCGAGAGCGATGCCGCTTGCGTCTGCGCATGCATAGTAGAGCGCCTTTCCGTCGGCGGACCAGTAGGGGAAGGTCTCGAAGAGCGTCGAATCGGCGCTGATGAGCGAAACGGTGCTCTTCTCGGGGTCGTAGAGCATTATGTCAGATGCGGAGTCGACCACCTCGGTCTTGTGCTCGCCGGTCGAGAAGAAATACTGGTTGGTCTTGTTGACCGAATAGGCGATGAGCTCCTCGGTCGGATGCCAGGAGGGGTAGACGCCGGGTGAGAGCAGCCCCTCGGCCTTGAGGTTGACCTTCATGGGCTTGCCGTCGCGCACGATGATCGTGCCGCCGTCGTGCTGGCGCACGTGGAACTGCATCCTGTCAGTCCTGTAGTTCTGGAATGAGTGGCAGTTGATGCACTGCCCCTTGCCGCCGCGCTCGAAGTCCATCAGGTTGTTGAACACGGTCCTTGTAGCGTATGAGGTGAGATTGCGCTGTTCGATCGACATCTCGCCTGCCATGCCGTAGGTGGGCTCGATCAGACGATAGAAGATGAATTCATCCACCGGTTCCTCCGCCACGCTGTTGGAGATTTTCTCCAGGTCGACCCAGTTGCCGCCGATGCGCGCGCGCACCTGCACGTCGTATCCGCTTCCCGCGCTTGCCTCGAGCAGCTTGCGCCATTGTCTCCTGCCGGGCCTGATGTCGCGCCCGGAGACCTTGAAGGAACTTCCGTCGGCTGCGGTGAAGGTGGCGACGCACTTGGTCGCGCCATCAACCCTGAATGTGAGCGGCGCGATGTTGCACGGCACCGTGATGCCGGAATAGTCGGGCGTGATGGCGGGAGTGCCGCCTGCATTTCCGGTGGAGGCGGAGCTGCATCCGCCGACGGCGAGCAGCGCCGAGAGCGCCAGCATGCTAGTTAGGTTTCGCAAAGTTCTCATTGTAGAAGAAATATACATAGCAGCGCGGGTCTGCTGCATCCTTGTCACTGTAGGTCAATGTCGTGAAGAAATCGTATGCCTTGGCAACCTGCTCGGGCACCTCAAGCGATTCCGCAGCAAGCGCGGCCTCGTATCTCGGATAGACCTCCTCGAAGTAGTTGCCTGCCTTGCTCATCATCGCGGCGGCGAGGTTCCACTCCATCATCTGCCTGGAGTCGCCCTCGACGAACGAGTAGAAGAGCAGCACGTCGTACGCCGCCTTGTCGCTCGGCATCCATCTCTGCTCCTCATACATCTGGAGGGGCTTGAGGAGCATGTATTCGGGATCCTGGGCAAGTTTCTCCGGATCGTCGGCATATTCCATGTATTTGCGCGCCCATCCCTTGCCGATGGTGCTGCGGCCGATTGCGGAGATGTATTTGCGTGCCAGGTCGGTCTCGCCGTTGATCAGTGCGGTCTTGGCCAGGTATTTCATCCTTTCTGTCGAATAGTTGCTGTAGAGGCTGAGCTCGGATGACCACCTTGCGGCGAAGTTGACCAGTCCGGAGTGGAAGAATATGGTCGGGCCCGCGACGCGCGACGAACTCAGCGCCTGTTCGCCAGAGACGATCGGCACTGTCGCGGTGGGGTATTGGCAGCACTTCTCAGCCAGGTGCCCGGTGGCGTAGAGGGCGCAGTTGCGGTATGCGACAAGCACGTCGTTCGAGACCTTCATCGGCGCCACCTCGTCGAGCACGCCTTCCCAGTCCTGTTCGTCGATCATCTTCTCGATGCGAAGCTGGCTGTGGAAGAGCCTGTCGCGGTTCGGCAGGGCGTATACCGAGCAGATGAAGGCGGCGAAGAAGAGGACCGGCAGCACGACATGCCACCAGCGCGTGCGGTAGCCGGAACTGCGGAACCTGAAGAAGCAGAGGAGAAGCATCACTCCGAGCGCGACATAGAGCGGGAGATAGATCTCCGGCCGGCCGATGAAGTCGCGGTAGGGCAGACCCTCGACCCATGCGTATCTGCCCATTCCGCTGTTGTAGACAAACATGTGGAAGAGCAGGGGGAAGAGCAGCGCTGAGAGCAGCGCCATGTAGGCCATGCCGGTGGATTCGCTGCGGGGAAGGTTGCGAAGCGCGTAGACGCTGTACATCAGCAGCGCCAGCAGCGCGTAGAAGCCCAGCAGCGGGTAGCAGATGATGGCAGCCGCGACGGGCAAGGCCTTGCGCCAGTCGCAGGTGGACGGGACGCTCTTCAGTGCGGCGAAGAGCAGCAGCGAGCAGAGCATTCCGAACGGCTGCGTGAAGATAAGCGCATCGGCCTTGATGAGGTAGATTTCGTAGCCGAAGCCCATCAGGAAGAGGAAGTGCCCCAGCGCGGGAAGCGCAGCCAGGAAGAAGAGGCGCCTGTCATGCACGACATGTCGCTGCATCATCCAGGTGATCGCGGCATAGAGCAGAAGCAGCAGCGCGATGCCGACCACCGGCCGGCAGCAGAACTGCGTAAGGAACCGGCCGACATAGGTCACGAGCGCCGCCGGGCGGTCGAACCGTGCGATGAACCATCCCCAACTGCCGTCGAACAGCGACAACGAGTGAAACTTGTAGATATAGGCTCTGAAATGCACCATCACATGACCCATCACGGCCAGTAGAGAAACGATGCCGGCCACGTCGAGCCATCCGACAACCTTCGCCTGTTTGCTTCCTTCTTCCATATAAGATGCTTTATTTGACAAAGATAAGCATTTCCGACCGAAAACGAGAAAAAATGAGGGCTGCAAGCTTTGACATTGTTTCCAGATAATTCATATCTTTGCGTTAACATTACTCAATAAATATGGGGACAAACAAAGGCTCATATACATATGAATATCCGCATCCGGCACTTACTGCCGACTGCGTGGTCTTCGGCTACGAAAACGGGGACCTCAGGGTCCTCCTGATAAGACGTGGAAGGGAGAAGGATTCCTCAAAGACCGCCTATGAGGGGAGCTGGGCCCTTCCCGGAGGCTTCATGGACGTTGAATCCGACAAGACCATTGCCCATACGGCCTCAAGGGAACTCCGTGAGGAGACTGGGCTCAAGCTGCCTGCATCCCGATTGCATGAATTCGCGACATACAGCGAGATTTACCGCGACCCTCGCGAGAGGGTTGTCACCGTGGCCCACTATGCCTTGGTGAAGTTGACGGAGGTGAAGGCGGGAACGGACGCAGACAAGGCTGAATGGTTCCCCCTTTCCGGCGTGCCTTCATTGGCGTTCGACCACGACGCCATTTTGAAAAAGGCATTCGAGGTCCTCAAGGAGAGGATATTCTTCGAGCCGGTCTGCTTCGAGATGCTTCCGGAGGTGTTCACGATGCCCCAGGTCCAGGACATCTACGACACGATTCTCGGCAAGGAGTCGGACAGGCGCAATTTTGCGGCAAAGATGCTCAAGCAGGGCATTCTCGAGGTGGTGCCGGGCTCCAGGCCCGAAGGTGTCGGCCCGAGGATCCCATATGAATACACCTTCAACCGCGAGAAATACGATGAGATGAAGGGCAGGGGCTTCAAGTTGGAATTCTGATCAGGTTGTCATGTTTCCCAAGTTCATCATCGTCGGAATCCCCGGGACCGGAATGGGTGCCTTGAGGATGGGAGTGGTCCCCAACCACCGGGACCTTCTCGATGGTTGCGAAAGAGCATATGGGGGAGGGTGGTACGAAATCGACCGCGGGAACAGGACGTTGAATCTCTACGGCTCATCCGGCGATTTCGGTGAGCCCCAATTCAATCATCTTTGTCGGATTCCCTCAGAGTTCCGCGGATGGACTCTCACCTACGCCACGGACATCGGAGCCAAGAGCCGGGAGATCGACTTGACTGATGCCGAGTGGTTCTGATGGTTACGGCGTCATGATTCGTTGCTGTCCCACTCTTCTCTCCTTTGGCGCGCCTCTTCGAATTTCGCCTTCATTGTCGGATTTCCTCGGGTGAGCTTCTTGATGGTGAGTTCATCTGCCTTGTCGTTGGCCAGGCGGAGGTTGTTTTCCGAACCTATGAGATTTTTCTTCATCGCCTGGAGGTTGGCGATTGCCTTGTCGATATCGTCGATGGCATTCTTGAATTTTTCGCTTGCAAGGCGATAGTTGCGGCCGAACTTGTCCTTGAAATCGTTCAGTTGGTCTTCGAATCGGGTCACGTCGATTGACTGACTGCGGGCGACGATGAGTTCCTTCTTGAATTCGAGAGCCTTTTTGGATGTCTGCACCAGGAGGGTGATGATGGGAATGAAGTTGTCGGGGCGCACCACGTACATCTTTTCGTAGTTCGGTGCCACGACGATGCCGTCGTTGTAGAGGTCATTGTCCATCTCGAGCATCGAGACGAGCACGGCGAACTCGCAACCCTTCTTCCTGCGGTCCTCGTCGAGCTTCTTGAAGAAGTCGGCGTTCTTGTGCTTTGTGGCGGTCTCGTCCGCCTCGTTCTTCATTTCGAACATGATCGAGATGTATTCGGTCTGATCTTCCCTGTCACGGAAGATGAAGTCTCCCTTCGTTCCCTCCACGGCCTCGTTGTCCTTCTCGAAAGTAGCGTTCGGCATCACCGGCATGAGAAGCTGGTTGTAGAGGCGGTAGCAGTGCTGCTCGAGGTCCTCGCCCAGGAGCTTGACGCTCTTGCGGGCCTTGAAGTCCTTGTAGAATGCGACCTGGTCATCCTTTGCCTTCATCTCGCTTGCGTGCTGCTCCTTGAGGGTTCGCTCCTTGAGTTCGGCCTCCTTTCGGTCAAGCTCGGCTTGCGCCTTGAGACCCGAGATCTCGGTCTCCTTGTCCTGTATTGCCTCCTTCGCCTTCTGCTGTTCCTCGAGCAATGCGATCTTAAGCTTGTCGTCGGACTGCTTGACGGCAGACTGCAGGTCGGAGATTGTCTTGTCCTTTTCGGAAATGGCGTCGGCCAACTTCCTCTCCCTTTCGGCCACGGCGGCGGCAATCTCCAGCTTGGTCCGTTCGCCGGCTGCCTGGAGCTCGGCTTTCAGACGGGCAATTTCGGTCTCCTTTTCTGCAAGTGTTTGCTCCTTGCGGGACATGGCCTCCCTGTTCTTGAGTTCTTCCTTCGCCTTGGAAGCGGACTGCTCGGCGACCTGCTTTTCGAGAAGCTCGGCGACACGGCGTTCCACAGCCTTGTCGAATTCGGAGTTCTTCACCTGATTGATGATTGCAAGGTAGTCTGCCTCGTCGACCTTGAACGCCTTGCCGCAGTTTGGACAAATCAGTTCTTTCATATCTTTTTTATCTTACAATTTCCAAGAAATGACATATCAAGTCTATTCTACAAATTTAGGAAAAAGCCTCCCGTCTTTCAAGACAATCCGGCAACTATTTTTTTGTTTTTCCGGATTGGATGCCGTTTCGCGTTTGCCTTGATGCTTCTCCATCGCGTCAGATGCCCTCATTGGCCGAATTTTTGTATGTTTGCGGCGTGTTTGCGCCTTGGCGCAACAATGTGAAAATACCTTGAAGAGATTCCTGACGATATTGCTGATTTCGTTCTGTCTGCTGCCGGCGGCTTTTGCGCAGACTGTCACCTTGTCGGGCTATGTCAAGGATGCGGCAAGCGGCGAGACCGTGCCGGGGGCGATGGTCTATACTTCCGACCTCAAGACCGGCGTCAATGCAAACGCATACGGATTCTACTCCCTGACGCTCCAGCGCGGCAAGCATGTCATCAAGTGCGCATCCCTCGGCTATCTCACCGATTCGATCTCGGTCAATCTCGACAAGGCACTGACTCAGGATTTCCTTCTGAGGGAGGACAACGCGCAGATAGAGGCGGCAAGGATCTTCTCGCACAGCAAGCGTGAGGAGCTCGTGCTTCCGCAGATGGGCAAGACGATGGTGGACGCGCAGATCGCGCGCAAGCTCCCGGCGCTCATGGGCGAGACTGACATCATCCGCGTGATCCAGATGATGCCGGGCGTTCAGACGCCGAGCGAGGGCTCCACCGGCTTCAGCGTGCGCGGCGGCGGCACCGACCAGAACCTCGTGCTGCTGGACGGCGCGCCGATCTACAACAGCGGCCATATCATGGGCTTCCTCTCGATGTTCAACTCCGACGCGGTCAAGAACGCGCAGCTCTACAAGGGCGACTTCCCGGCCTCATACGGCGGCAGGATGTCATCCGTGCTCGACGTGACCACGAACGACGGCAACATCAACAGCTTCGGCGGCAATGCCTCCATCGGCCTGATCGACTCCAAGATATTCCTCGAAGGTCCGATCGTCAAGCAGAAGCTGGGCTTCATGCTCGCGGCGCGCAGGACCTATCTCGACCTTTTCTTCCCGCTCTTCAAGAGCGTTCCCGACGGCACCGCGATGCATTTCTACGATGCAAACGCAAAGCTCAACTGGATCATCGGCGACAGGGACCGCATCAGCCTGAGCGCATTCAGCGGCAGCGACCTGCTCACTTTCGCCATGCCGGAGCTGGATGTCGAGAAGATGTCGTTCCTCACGAGCAACAACACGCAGTCGCTGCGTTGGAACCATGTCTTCTCACCTAGGACATTCCTTAATGTGACACTGTTCAACACGCGCTACGACAGCAAGATAGGTTGCGTGATGCCGCAGACTTCGTTTGATTACCTGCAGCACATCCGCGAGTTCGGCGTCAGGACCGCGCTGCACTGGCACATCAACTCCAACAACACCCTGGAGGCGGGCATAAATGCATCCGGCTATGTCATCTCCCCGGGAGAAACCGTCCCGACCGACGAGGAGTCGATAGTGCAGCACGTCACCATGGACCGCAACAATGCCGTCCAGCCGTCATTCTATTTGCAGAACGAGCAGAAGCTCGGCGCGGTTACGCTGCGCTACGGCTTCCGGCTCTCGACCTTCAGCTCCTTCGGCCCGACGGTGCAGCGCTATTTCGACCCGCTGACACACAACCTTTCCGATACGGTACGCTTCGCCTCGGGCAAGCGGATCAAGACCTTCCGAGGGCTTGAGCCGCGCCTTTCCGCCTCGTGGGCGGTTGCCGACGGCTGGGCGCTGAAGGCTGCATACTCCCGCAGCGTGCAGTACATCCAGCAGGCGGTCATCAGCGTCTCCGGCAGCCCGCTCGACACGTGGTTCACCGCGTCGCCGAATGTGGAGCCGCAGATTTCCGACCAGGTCTCCGCCGGCTTCAACCATCTGATGCTCGACGATGCGCTCGACCTTTCGCTGGAGCTCTTCTACAAGCACAACACCAACACGATGGACTTCATCGACAATCCGGGCATAGTGATCGACAATGTCGACCGCGAGGGGCTCATCCGCTTCGGCAAGTCCTACGCAAGCGGCGCCGAGCTGATGCTCAAATACGACTTCGACAAATGGGGCGGCTGGCTCAGCTACACGCTCTCCGACGCCCGCTACAAGATACCAGAGATCAATGACGGCAAGCCTTACCGCTCGCCGCTCAACCACCGGCATGCTGTCAACTTCGTGCTGAGCTACGATTTCAGCAAGTGCTGGACGCTCTCCACCGACTGGGTCTTCTACAGCGGCGCGCCCACGACCTATCCCGTTGGCCGCTACAAGTATGGCAACAGCTATGTGCCGATCTACTCCAGCCGCAATGAGGACTCGATGCCTGACTACCACAGGATGGACCTCTCGCTGACTGCCCGCACGCGACGCAGGGCTGGGGGAAAGCCCTGGAGCAGCGAGTGGAACCTGTCGCTCTACAATGCCTATTCGCGCCACAATGCGTGGTCGCTCGCATTCGGCTACAACAGCCAGACCCATGAGGCGGAGGTGCTCAAGGTCTATCTGTTCACGATAATCCCTTCAATATCATACAACATCAACTTCTGACATGAAAAGGATACTGACGATATTGATGGCGGCGGCGATTCTGGCCGCGGGTTGCACGGAGCAGATCGACCTGAAATCCGACGGGCTCGACAAGACCTTCCTTGCCGTGGAGGCGTTCCTTACCGACCAGTCTTCGCAGGAACAGGTGATAAGGCTCAGCCGCTCGGTGAACTATTTCTCCGAGGAGGAGGCTCCCGCGGTGAGCGGCGCGAGCGTGACGGTGAGCTGGACGGGCGGAAGCGTGACCTTCAGGGAGAAGGCTGACGAGAAGGGAACCTACAGCGCGCCCGTGGGATGGTGCGCCACGCCTGGATACACCTACAAGCTCTCGATCGAGGCCGAGGTGGGAGGAAGGCTCCAGAGCTACGAGGCGACTGCAGACATGCTGGAGCCCAAGTTCGAGGTCACCTCGATCGACTATGCATATACCCCCATGGGCGAGGCACTGGACAGCATCTGGACGGTCTCCATATGGGGCAAGGATTCGCCCGGTACCGACTACTACATGCTCGGGGCGGCCGTGAACGGCCACTATCTCCCGAAGGACATCTCCCTCTCGATGGACGACAAGTATTTCCAGGGCCAGACCGTTGCGGGATTCCCGGTATGCGTGCTTGCCCAGAATGCCGAGAGCCGTGCCCTCTACGGCGAGGCGGCGAAATACCTCGAGACCGGGGACATGCTCACCCTGACGGTCTATACGCTGACAAAGGACTTCTACGACTTCAAGATGGCCGTCTCCTCAAATGCGTTCGTCTCCATACCGCTTTTCTCGAGCCAGCCGGCAAACTGCCCGACGAACATCACCGGAGGCGACGCCGTCGGCTATTTCGCGCTCGCGTCCTCTTCGAGCGCCAGCCGCTTCGTGGACGACCCGATGCGCACGGAGCACAAGGAGGACATCAGCGTAGCGGCGGAAGGGGAGACCATCCTCACCTATGACGAACTTGTTTCGAATGCGGGCATCGGCGACTACCTCTCCATGCTTGGCCGCATGGGCGCGATGTACGGCATAGGCGACATCAGCGCGTTGCGCGAAGATGGGCGCTGCTATCTCACGACGGCGATGAAGTTCCGCAGCATCGATCCTGCCGGCAAGGAACTCTGGCTCTCCGGCCGCGTCTATCTCAGCTGCACGGAGGACGGCACGCTGATTCCACCCGAGCACGTGGTAATAGCCAGCCACAGCACAATCGCCTCCGATGCGGAGTGCCCTTCGAAGGCATATACCGTCGACGGCGTGCTGGCGCTCCGACGCGGGCTGGTGATATGTCCTGACCAGATCGGCTATGGGCAGACGGCGGCGCTTCCGCATCCCTACTGCATGTCGGAAATCACCGGCCGTGGTGCCGTCGACATGTTCCGGGCGGTGCGCAACTGGATGGAGGCCAAGGGGATGCCGCTCGACGCCTCGTTGCCGGTATACAGCGTCGGCTATTCGCAGGGCGGCGCATCCGCGCTGGCGGTGCAGAAATACATAGAGGACAACGGCCTGAAGGGCGACGTGAACCTTGCCGGAACATACTGCGGCGACGGCCCGTACAGCCTCGAGCTCATGATGAAGCGCTTCATCGAGGATGACTGGTGCACTCTCCCGGGCGTGCTGCCGATGACCCTTGCCGCAGCTAAATACTGCTGGCCGCAGATAATGACTGAGGACTATGGCGCTTACCTTTCCGATGCCCTCGTCGAGGCGGGCATAATGGACCTCATACTCGGCAAGCAGACTGACATCTCCACCATCGGTTCGGAGATCGCGAAGGCTGTCGGATCGGGCTCGGCCGGCGGCGTGCGCACCTCGCTGATACTTTCGGAGGGGATGATGACACCCGGCAGCAAGGTCCATGACCAGATGATGCAGGTTGCCGCGCTCAACGAGCTGGCATCCGGTTGGAGTCCCGCAACTCCGGTGCACTTCTTACACCATGTGAACGACGAACTGGTCTTCTACGACAATTTCGAGCTTGCCCGGCGGAACATCGCCAATGACATGACGACCTTCGAGAGCGTCGACTATCCGTTGTTCAATTCACATGCGATGAACGCCCTGCTCTTCTACGGAAGGGCGCTCTCGGGAGCATATCTGCAGTAGGAAGTTCCTAGAAGAGACAGAGTACCAGATAGATGAGATTGACGATGCCTGTCGCGAGCAGGCATTTGTTGTATGCGGCACCTTCCGCCCTTGTCACGGCGATGAAAAGCGCGGCGGCAGGTATGATGACAAGCATGGCGGGGGAGACGCCGAACGCCAGATATGCGGCAAGCGGCATCAGCAGCACCTCGACGAGCATGATGACTTGCGCGGCGCGCTTGCCGAAGCGTACCGGAAGCGTCTTCTTTCCTGCGGCGCGGTCGCTTTCGATGTCGCGCAGGTTGTTTGTCATAAGCACGCACATCGAGATGAGCCCGCAGACAGCACCTGCCCAGAAAGCCTGCATGCTGAAGCTGTGGCTCTGGATCCACACCGTTCCGGCCGTGGCGACGATGCCGTAGTAGAGCAGCACGAAGATGTCAGCAATGCCCAGATATGAAAGCGAATGCGACGTAGCCGTGTAGAGCCACGCGAAGAGGATCGCGCTCAACCCAACGAGAAGTATCGGCCAGCCGCCTGCCAGGACGAGATACAAGCCGGTTGACAGCGCTACGGCAAGAGATATGATGCAGGCCCGCTTCATCTCGCCTTCGGTGACCTCGCCCTCCGCGAGTGCCCTGCGGAATCCTGCGCGTCCCGCCTTGTCGGTGCCACGCACGAAGTCATAGTAGTCGTTTATCAGGTTTGAGAGAATCTGCAGGCTCAGCGCGCAGATGATTGTCAGCGCAGCAGCGAGGTGGGGATTGTGCGCCACCGCCGGCAGCTGGCTGCGGTGGAAGACGATGAGTCCGACAAGCACCGGCACGAGCGACGCGAAAAGGGTCTGAGGCCTGATTATCCTCAGCCATAGCAATGTCTTCTTCATTTCGAGGCCGTATAGATTGTGGCTATTCCGAAGGTGAGCGTCCTGTATCTGCAGTCGGAGAATCCCGCCGCCGCTATGCGAGCAGCCATCTCGTCGCCCCAGATGAAGCCCTTGACGCTCTGACGGAAATATTTGTATGCCGACTTGTCCTTGCTCACCGCACTGCCCACGACGGGCATCAGGTGGGTGAAGAAGGTGTCGTAGAGTTTTCTGACGATGGGATTCGAAGGGTAGGAGAACTCGAGTATCAGCAGCTGCCCTCCCGGCGCGAGCACACGGCACATTTCACGCAGGCCCTCGTCCAGGTCGGCGAAGTTGCGTACTCCGAACGCACAGGTGACGGCGTTGAAGGAATCGTCGCCGAACGACATCTGCTGCGCGTTCTCCAGCTTGAATGATATCTTCCCGGAAAGTCCCATGCCTGCCGCCTTGGCCTCGCCGATGCGCATCATCTCCGAAGAGAGGTCGATGCCGACGATTTCCGAGGCCTTTCCCTGACGCATTGTCTCGATGGCAAGGTCAGCCGTGCCGATGGCGACGTCGAGCAGCCTTTCCGACGGCTGGAGCATCCTGACGGCCTTCCGGCGCCAGCGCTTGTCTATGTTGAGGGACAGCAGGTGGTTGAGATGGTCATATGTCCCGGCTATCCTGTCGAAGAGCTGTCCGATGTTCTTTTTCTCATCCATTTCAGCGGGAATAGCCTACGGGGTTGTTGAGTATTGGCAACTGGTCTTCGCCGAGGCCGAGAAGAGCGGAGACTGCCTCATGGTCCATGATGCCGCGGGGAACAGTGCACAGGCCTGCGGAGGCGCAGAAGATGTTGATGTTCTCGCTGACGATGCCCACGTCGCAGCAGACCATCTGGTATGCATGCTCGGTCTTGCGTCCGTATTTGGTGATGTCAGCCACCATCAGCAGGAAGAGGGGGCAGTGGGTGATGGCTTTCTGCGAACCGGCCAGCACGTCGCGGTGGTCACCTTCGACGACCGTCGTCAACGTGTGCTTCTGCGGGTCGTAGAGGGATACGCCCTCCTCGTTGAAGAGATATACCCTGATCTCCTGTGCATTCTTGGCAGTCGGAGAGGTGAGCCTGCCATCCTCGCGATTGCGTCCCTGGGCTGCCCATAGCAGGTCGGAGAGATCCTGCTGCGAGAGGGGAGTGGAACTGAACTCTCTCACGGACTTGCGTTCCTTGAGCGTCTGCATGAGCGGGAGAGTCTCCCTCTGGAGGTTGGGGGCGGGTAGTTCGACTGTCTGTGCGGCGCAGATCCATCCGGTCAGCGCCAGTGCCATGGCTATGAGAATCCTTTTCATCGGTGAGTCATTTGATCAACGCACAAATTTAGGAAAATTCTTCAGTGTTTTTTCGCAATCATGGTTGCATGCTTGCCGCGGGATTTGTCCAATTGCCCCAAATATGTAGTAACTTCGCGGCAAGAACGACAAAACGGGACTTTGACGCAATGGAGACATTCTTTGCAAGCGACCGCGGCCAGTGGAGGAAATGGCTCTCGGAGAACTTCGAATCAAGGGAGGAGATATGGTTCGTATTTCCGACGAAGGATTCGGGTGAGGCCGGCGTGTCCTACAACGACGCGGTCGAGGAGGCGCTTTGCTTCGGCTGGATCGACGGCCGTGCAGGCACGCTTGACGAGACGCACCAGCTGCGTCGTTTCACGCCGCGGCGGAAGGGCAGCAGCTATTCCCGCCCCAACATCGAGCGCCTGATCTGGCTCGAGGAGCAGGGGATGATCCATCCCAAGGTAAGGGAAGAGGTCCTGCCGTTCATCCATGAGCCATATCTCTTTCCGGAGGACATAATGGCCGAGATAATGCGCGACCCGACGACGGCCGAGAACTTCAGCCGCTTCTCGCCCTCATACAAGCGCATTCGCGTCGCATATGTTGATGCCGCGCGCAAGCGCCCTGCCGAATTCAGGAGAAGACTGGACAGCTTCCTCCACAAGACCCGCCAGAACAAGCTGATCACCGGCTACGGCGGGGTGGACAAATACTATCTGTAAAGGCGTCTCAAAGGTTGAAGAATACGGCGCCCATCTCTTCGAGCGACTTGAAGAATACCCTCGTGTAGAGTTCCCCGTCAATGATGCTCCAACGCACGCGTCTTTCCTCTGAGGGAACCTTGCCATCCTCCACGTTGGACCAGTGATAGGAGTCGTCGACGATCGCACGGTAGCGGGAACCATAGAACTCAGCTTCCCAAATGGTCAGATTGTCCCGGTCGGCAATGGTCGGATTGTCATAGTTGATCTCGACACCCCTGCGCGGCCAGGTGGAAACGCTGATGCAATATGTTCCGGGCAGATGCATGCGGATGAATCCCGTGGTCTCGCCCTCGAACGGCTCTTCGAATTCACAATCGCAATCGGTCGACCCGAAAAGGTTGGCGCATCTGTCATAGTTCCACTTGTCGACGTTCTCCGCAAGAGTCGTGAAGATGCCGTTGAAGTCGTCGTTGACTTTCTCGCCTTCGGCCAATGACTGGCCGTAGACGGGCTTGCATGCAAGAGTCAGAAGATTTGGATAGTCCTTGTAGGCAAGGCTCGCCGTGATGTCTCCGGCCTCTTCGGGCACGGTGATGTCATTGAACCAGATGTCGAGTTCGTCGGCACCGATGCTCCAGGTGAAGAAATCCTTGAGATTGTTGCCGCCGAGGCAGTCGTTGAAACGCTCCAGCCAACCGTCGTTGAACCATTCCTCTTTTCCGTATTCCTTCTGGATGGCATTCTTGGCCTTCTCGAGGAATGAATCAGGATCCTTCAGGACGTCCGCAAGGCTGAGCCTCCTTCCCGTGGCGACGTCGAAGCAGTACTCTTCGCTGCGGGTGTTGGGATGCGCTCCGCCGAGGTCGGTTTCCTCCATGAAGTTGAGGCAGACGATTCGGGAGTCGACATGGCCGACGGACAAGATGCTCTCATAACACCAGTCGATGTTGTCGGCGCTGAAGTCCACGTCATCATTGGCCTCCTGCTCAAGACGCTCGCTCACGTCCGTGCGGACGGCCTCCACTTTCCCGGCAATCGATGCATTCAGTTCCGCAAGAGCAGCCTTCAGGGCCTCGAACCCCTTTGATGCCACATATGCCTGGTTGGAGGCGCCAATGAACACGTCATGGTCCTGGAAATAAAACTCAAGATCCTGAGCCTTGCCGATGATGATCCTCGGCGCAAGCTCCTCGGCGACCGAGGCGTCCACGACTTCTTCCGCGACCTCTGTTTCACCTTCTCTGTTCCCGTTGTTGTTTCCCCCGGATTTGCATCCCGAAAGGGAGAGGGCTGCAACCAGGACGGCAACAGCCAGCAAGTAAGCCTTTTTCATATTATCAAGTTTGGTTTGTTAGCCAAGTCATCGACGATCAAACCACGGAAACCCGCAAAATGACCAATTTTCCGAAAGATACGAAAAATAGCATCAACTTGTTCAACCCCACGCAAATCCACCCCGCCAACCACGACTAAACCAAGTCCAGGAGAATCATCCATAAAAAGAAAAGGCGCTATCAAGCGCCCGGCGAAGGCCGACATACGAATCCCCCCGACGTACACGACGAAACCAAGTCGTTGAGAATCATCAAGAAAAAGAAAACGCGGCTTGCAACCGCCCGGCGAGCGCCGACATTAGACGCGCCCCGACGGGCACGGCGCAA
>R24__coassemble_239_pt1 | contig 39841 bp, 33 predicted proteins | sample R24__metabat2_high_PE_044 | metagenome-assembled genome bin R24 | reverse complement strand
ATGATGTAGCGGCCAAGCGTATTGTTGCGCACATCCCTGATGTAGTTCTCGTTCGTCGTGCGGCTGGTGCTCTTCGACTGGTTGAGCAGGTCATACGCCTTTACGGCGATGGTGAAGTTGTTGCGGAACAGCTGCTTGCTTATCTCGGCATTCCACACCAGCGCGGGCTCGTTGTAGCCGCTTGTATAGCCGGCATAGAAGGTATAGCGCGCGTCGGTCGAGATGGTGAACACCTTCGGGATGCGCGCGACGAAACGGCCGTTGATGCGGTTAGTCCAGGTCGGCGTGCGGCTGGTGTCGGACATCGAGTACCAAGCCTGGGAGAAGCGGGAATTTCCGCCGACCTGGCACTCCACGATGTCGGTGCGGTAGGTCAGTCTCAGCTGCCCGTTGACCGACAGGTTGGTAGTGGCGTTCTCGGTGTAGTTGTCCAGGTTCAGATATGAGGCGGAATCCTCGATGTCGATATTGTCCTTGCCCACGTAGCTCACTCCCTTTGACATGCTTGAATTGAGGGATGTCATCACGGAGAACTTGCTCTTGGCGATCGGCGTGTTGTATGTCAGGCGCAGGGAGGCGCTGTACTGTCCCCGGTTGTTGTTGACCGGAATCGTGTACTGCACTCCGCCCCGGTCATACCAGCTTGCGTTGACTATGTTCTTGTTGCGGTAGGTGAAGTCGGCGCTGGCATTGATAGACGAGAAGGTCTGACGGTTGCTCTTGCGGTAGGAAGCATTGAAGTCGTGCGAGAACGAGGGGTCCAGGTCGGGATTTCCGAGCTTCACCCTCTGAGGGTTGGAATTGTCGGGAACCGGCTGCAACTGCGAGATGGAGGGCTGGCTGGTATTGCCGTTGTAACGGAAGCGGAGCACCTCGTTGCGCGAGAAGTTGATGTCGAGGCGGGCGTTCGGCGACCAGTTGCACACCGAGCGGTCGATGTCGCGAGCCTTGCTGCCCGTCGTGTGGTTGATCGTGCGGGAAGGCTGCATGCTAACGCCTACGGTTGCCTTGTATTTCTGCTCCTGCTTGAGGAAATTCACGCCGGCCCGCTGGCTGATCGAGATGTTCTCGATATGGTTGGAATAGGTCTGGTCGAGAACGGTATAGTTGCCGGTCCCGTCCTTGTCGTATGTGTTCTTGTCCGAGACGCTCTTGTTGCGGTTGTAGGAATAGGTCGCCTCAGCATAGAAGTTGTGGCCAAGCGGCTCCGTGTAGGAGATGCGGCCGCCGATGCGCGACGACCTCGAGTCGCGTTTGTACCACTGGTCCACGATGTCCACGCTTGAGAGCGCGCCGTCGAGATATTTGTCTGTCTCGCTCTGGTTGAGGCCGTTCATCGAGTTGTCCGAGAAGGAATAGTTAATGTTGATGGACATCGTGCGCCCCGGCTTGCCCAGCCTCTGGCGCCACAGCAGCCTGCCGCTCGTCGAGAGGTTGTCGTTGTCCCCGGTCGAAAGGCTATAGCCGTCATTCACCTTGGAGCGCGACGAGGCGCCTATCGACTCCGAAGAGAAGTCCTGGCTCTCGCTGAACGAACCCCAGCCGTAGGTGAACGAGGGCTCGAAGAGTATGGAAGTCTGCTTGGATATCTTCCAGTCCGCCCTCACGCCGACCTTGTGGCTGTAGGAATCGGTCACGTCGCTGTTCTTGTTGACAGTATACAGATTGTCGCTCTTGCGGAAGGTGGTCTTGGCCGAGAGCTGGTCCTGGACGTTCTCGCTGCCGCTGAAGATGTAGTTGCCCGTAAGTTCCGACTTGTCGTCGAAGACCTTGCCCGCAGTGATGCCCGCCATGTAGGAGGTGGTGATGCCCGTCCCGCTCGAGCGGTTGGTGTTGCCCCTGAGGTTGGCCATCATGCTGCCGGAGACATCCTCGAAGCCGCGGTTGTTGGTATTGTTGATGTTGCCAAGGAAGGCGACCTGGCTCGCGTTGGAGAAGCGCGCAACCATCGCGGCACCCTGATAGCGCGGGTCGTTGCCCACCTTGTTGCCGTCGTCGTCGAGCCCCTTGAGGTCCGTTCCTCCGCCGGCCATCAGGTTGCCGAACCATCCGTTGTTCATTCCCTTCTGGATGGAGAGGTCGATGACCGTCTCCTCCTCGCCGTCATCGATGCCGGTGAACTCGGCCTGTTCCGACTTCTTCTCGATCACCTTCACCTTCTCAATGATCTTTGCGGGAAGGTTCTTGCTTGCAAGCTGCGGGTCGTCGAGGAAGAATGTCTTGCCGTCGACCGTGATCTTCTTGATCTGCTTGCCGTTCGCCATGATCTTTCCGTCCTCCACCTCGATGCCGGGAAGACGCTTGAGCACATCCTCGAGCACCTCGTTGTCGGTGATGTTCATCATCGCCACATTGTGCTCCACGGTGTCGCCCTTGACGACTATCTGGTTGCCCACGTCAGTCACCACGGCGCCCTCGAGGAAGGTGGCCTGCACCTTCATCTCGACCTTGCCCAGGTCTACGTTCTTCGAACCGACCTCGATCTGGCGGGTGCATGGCTCATATCCGAGGAGCTCGCCCTTGATCTCGTATTTGCCGGAACGGACATCGGAGAAACGGGCGACGCCCTTGTTGTCCGACAGGACATACTTGTAGACCTTGTCGCTCCCCTGGCGGGTCATCGACACGGTGGCGAATTCCACCGCTTCACCGCTCGTGGCATCCACGAGCTTGAGCTTGACTTCACAGAGATTCTGCTGGCCGCCCCTTCCCGGAGCCGAAGGCTGAGCCTGAGCCGAGGATGGCAAAAAGGCAAAATGCAGGAAAAGCAGCAGAAGCGCTGAAGCGGTGTGTCTTTTCATGTTGCAAACTGATTATCTGTGGCCGCCGCCCATCGGAGGTCCCATGGGGCCTCTGCCGGGACCGCCCATCGGGCCGCCGCCCATCGGGCCGTGGCCGCCGCCGCGACGGTTTCCGAAGGTACCGAAGCGGAAGGTTAAACTTGCTATGATGTAACGGCCAAGAGTGTTGTTCTGGGTATCCAGGACGTAGTTCTCCTGCGTCGTACGGTAGGTGTTGCGGCTCTGGTTGAGAATGTCATAGGCCTTGATTGCGACAGTGAAGCGACGCTTGAAGATCTGCTTGCTGACCTCTGCGTTCCAGACGAAGGTGGGATCGTTGTAGCCCTCTCCGTATCCCTTGTAGAACGTGTAGCGGCAATCGGTGTTGAGATTGATCACGTCGGTGTTGAGAATCACGTTGCCGCCAAGGTTGCTGGTCCAGGTCGAAGGCTTGTTGTCCTTGGATACCTCGTACCAGGTCTGGGAGTAGCGTGTTCCACCGTTGAGGGAGATCTCGAGGACGTCGTTGCGGTAGATCAGACGGATGTTCTCACCTACGGAAACGGTGCTGTACGAATTCTTGTCGTAGTTCTTGATGTTGAGGTAGGAATCAGGATTGTCGCTGACGATGCCCTCCTTGCCGACGAAGGAGACTCCGGTCGAGGCATTTCCCATCGTGAAGGACATTATCGAGAACTTGCTCTTCGCAATCGGGCTGTTGAACATGAGGAACACCCTCGCGCTCATCGCACCGTCATCGTTGTTCATCGGTATGGTGTACTGCACGCCGGATGCGTCATACCAGCTCGCGTTGACGATGCTGCGGGTATTGTATGAGAAGTTGACGTTTGCATCCATTGAAGCGAAGGTCTCGGTGTTTGTCGTACGGTACATCGCCATCATGTTGTGTGAGAACGAAGGGTTCAGCGACATGTTTCCGAGGGTGATCTTCTGCGGGTTGGAGTTGTCCGGAATCGGCATCATCTGGTTGATGGTAGGCTGGGTGGACTGTCCGCGATAGTTGAGGCGGAGCATCTTGTAGTCGGTGAAGTTGAAGTCGACCCTCGCGTTCGGAGACCAGTTGAAGGTCTTCAGGGTTATGGTCGTGTCAATCGAACTGCCAGCGTGACGGTCGTTGATCGTGGTCTGGGGCTGGAAGTTCGCTCCGACGGTGACGTTGTATTTCTGTTCCTGCTTCTTGAAGCTGATGCCGGCGCTGTGACGGTATACCTTGTTGGTCACGTTGCTGCTGTATTCCTCATCACGGACGGTGTACTGGCCGGTTGCGCCGTTCTTGTCGTACGTGTCCTTGCTCGACTGGTTCTTGCTGTAGTTGAACGAGTAGTTGCCCTCGACATAGAAGTTGCCGCCAAGAGGCTCCGTATATGAGAATCTGGTACGAAGCGAGTTCGACTTGGAAAGTTGGTCGTACTGCTGGTCGACAATGGCACATGACGGATCGTTGCCGTAGACGTTCGTGGTGGACTGGTTCAGTCCGTCGAGGTCGGTCTTGGAGAACTGGTATCTTGCATTGAGCGAAAGGGTGCGTCCGGGCTTGCCGAGCCTCTGGCGCCACAGGAATCGGCCGCTCGCATTCTGCGAGGTGCTTTCGCCGTGGGAGTAGCTGTTACCGTCGTTGATGCGGCCGGTGACCTTGCCGTTCATCATGTTGTCGGTCGTGAAGTCGCTCTTCTCGTCGAAGGAGCCCCAGCCGAGGTTGAAGCTCGGTTCAAAGAGCAGCGAGGTTTCCTTGGATACCTTCCAGTCGGCCCTTGCGCCAGCCCTCACGCCGTAGGTGGTGGTACGGCTCTCGCTGTTGTCCGTAGCAAAGAGTTCCGTGCCCGAATCCTTCATGAAAGTCGTCTTTGCGGTCTTTTCCCTGACCAGCCTGTCGTTGCCGTTGCCCATGATGTTGCCGACGATCTCGGACTTGTCGTCCCAGGTGTGGCCGCCGTTGAAGCCGAGCATATATGACGAGGAGATGCCGTTGCCGCGCATTCCGCCGCCACCGCCCATGGGGCCGCCGCCCATGCCGCCGCGCATTCCGCCGCCGCGCATACCGCCCATCGAGCTGGCCATCATGTCGCCGAAACCGCGATTGTTGGTGTTGTTGGCGTTGGCGATCACCGCGAGCTGGTCGTCCTCGGTGAACTTGGCCACCATGGCTGCGCCCTGATAGCGGGGATCGTTCACGGCATCCTTGCCCTGATGGTCATATCCGCCGCCGGCCATGAAGTTGCCGAACCATCCGTTCATCATTCCCTTCTTGATGCCGAGGTCGAGGACAGTCTCCTCCTCGCCGTCATCGATGCCGGTGAACTCAGCCTGCTCGGACTTCTTCTCCACGACGCGCACCTTCTCGACGATCTTTGCGGGAAGGTTCTTGCTGGCGAGCGTGGGGTCGTCGAGGAAAAACTGCTTTCCGTCCACATAGATCTTGTTGATCGTCTTGCCGTTTGCGGTGATCGAACCGTCCGTCGAGACCTCGACGCCCGGAAGGCGCTTGAGAATGTCCTCGAGCATGTCGTTGTCCGAAGACTTCATGAGGGAAACGTTGTGCTCGATGGTATCCTTCTTCACGACGATCGGATTTCCCACGTCGGAAACCGTAGCTCCCTCGAGGAAATTGACCTGAACTTTCATCTTGCAGTCACCGAGGTCAAGGTCACCGTTCCTTACCTCGATCTGCTTCTCGAAATCCTCATATCCGAGGAGGTTGCCCCTGAAGGTGTACTTGCCAGGCTTCACGCCCTTGATGACCGCATCTCCGCCCTCACCGCTCTGGGAATACTTGTCGACGACGGTCTTGCCGTCAGGAGTAAGTGAAACGGTGGCATATGAGACAGGGTCGCCCGTCTTTGCATCGACCAATCTCACCTTTACGGAATACGATTGTGCGAAGAGCGAGGCAGAGCTGCCGAAGATAATGATAGTCAGGGTTATAAGGAAACGACGAAAGTTTGTTGTCATTTTATGTTTTTTTTGTTCTAATTCAACACCTATCAATAGACGCATCCGGGGGACAAATGTTTAATCCGAATGGTCGCTTTTTACGCATTCGCGCACGCGCGAAGGATGGGCCTCCACGAACTTCTTCCAGTTGGAGGAGGATGAGACGTCCGCCAGCGGATTGGTCAGCTGGTAGAAATGACACATTGCGATGGCGAGCGCATCGGAGGCATCGAGGAACTTGTTGTCCATCTCTATTCCGAGCGTCTTGCCCATCATCAGCATGACCTGCTCCTTGGATGCGTCGCCGCGCCCGGTGATGGCCATCTTCACCTTTCGCGGAGCATACTCGAACACCGGGATCTGCCGGTGCAGCGCGGCTGCTATCGCGGCGCCCTGCGCCCTTCCCAGCTTGAGCATCACCTGTGGATTCTTGCCGTAGAACGGCGCCTCGATCGAAAGGTCGTCGGGAGCATATCGCTCGAGAAGCTGCCCCACCTCCTCGAAGATGCGGCTCAGCTTGACGAAATGATCCTTCTCCTTGCGCAGGTCGATCACGCCCATGTCGACATAATGGACACGCTTCCTGTCAACAAGAATGACCCCATAACCCAAAATATAGGTTCCGGGGTCAATTCCCATGATGATTCTCTGGCGGTCGTCCTGCTGCATCCGGATGTTATCCTATGATGTCGAAGCCCGTGTATTTGCGAAGCACCTCAGGGACGACGATCTTGCCGTCGGGAGTCTGGTAATTCTCGATGATGGCGGCAAGGATGCGCGGGAGAGCGAGCGAACTGCCGTTGAGCGTATGGGCGAGCTGAGTCTTGCCATGCTCGTCCTTATATCTGAGTTTCAGACGGTTTGCCTGATATGTCTCAAAGTTTGACACCGAGCTGACCTCAAGCCAGCGCTTCTGTGCGGCCGAGAAGACCTCGAAGTCGTAGGTGATTGCGGAAGTGAAGCTCATGTCGCCGCCGCAGAGACGCAGGATGCGGTAAGGGAGGCCGAGCTCCTTGACGAGCGTCTCCACATGGGCGATCATCTCGTCGAGGGCAGCATAGGAGTTCTCGGGGAGTTCGAGACGCACGATCTCGACCTTGTCGAACTGATGGAGCCTGTTCAGGCCGCGGACGTCCTTTCCATATGAGCCGGCCTCACGACGCCAGCACGGGGTGTATGCGGTCATCTTGACGGGGAAGTCCTCCTTCTGGAGGATGACGTCACGATAGATGTTGGTCACGGGGACCTCGGCCGTCGGGATCATGTAGAAGTTGTCGAGGTCGGCATGGTACATCTGGCCCTCCTTGTCGGGGAGCTGGCCGGTGCCGAAGCCCGAAGCCTCATTGACCATGTAGGGAGGCTGGTACTCGAGGTAGCCGGCATCCGTGTTCTTCTCGAGGAAATATGATATGAGGGCCCTCTGGATCTTTGCGCCCTTGCCCTTGTAGACGGGGAAACCGGCACCGGTGAGCTTCACTCCGAGGTCGAAGTCGATGATGTCGAGGTTCTTGACGATCTCCCAGTGAGGAAGTGCATTCTCGCCCAGTTCGGGAACCTCGCCGCCCATCTTCACCACCACGTTGTCCTCTGCGCCCTTTCCGGGAGGGACCATCTGGCAAGGGAGGTTCGGAAGGAGCACGACCAGGTCGTTCTGCGCCTTCTCGTCTGCCACCATCTGCTCTTCAAGAGCCTTCGACCTTGTCTTGAGCGATGCCACGGTTGCCTTTGCGGCATCCGCCTCGTCGCGCTTGCCTTCCTTCATCAGCTTGCCAATCTGCGCGGCCATGGTCTTCTGCTGCGAGAGGCAGGCGTCGAGCTCACCCTGCAGGGCACGGCGGCTCTTGTCGAAAGCCAGTATCTTTTCTACAAGTTCCTTTGCGTCAAAATTCTTTACGGAGAGGCGTTCCACGACGAAGTCGGGCTGCTCCCTCAAAAGTTTCAATGTTAACATTTTCGTATCGTTTTTTAGCAGGGCAAAGATATAAAAAAAAGGACCACTCCGAACAGGAGCAGCCCTTTATTTTACAGCTAAAAACCTTATGCCTGCGGAATTACCGAAACATAAGACTTGTCGTCGGATTTCTTCTTGAAAGTCACGACGCCATCAACCAAAGCGAAAAGAGTATGGTCTTTGCCCATGCCTACGTTTACACCTGGATAGTGAACTGTACCTCTCTGACGGACGAGGATGTTGCCAGCCTTGGCTACCTGTCCACCGAACAATTTGATACCTAAGCGTTTGCTCTGTGATTCACGGCCGTTCTTGGAACTACCTACCCCTTTCTTGTGTGCCATAATCCGTTCGTTTTAATTTAAGCGATTTCTTCAATTTGAATCTTGGTAAGGAACTGACGGTGACCGTTCTTCTTCTGATAGCCCTTGCGGCGCTTCTTCTTGAAGATGATGACCTTGTCAGCTTTGCAATGCTCAAGGACGGTTGCCTTGACGTTTGCTCCGTCTACATAAGGAGTACCTACTTTGACACTGCCTTCGTTGTCGATCAGGAGAACCTTCGGGAAATCGAGCGATGCACCGACTTCTGCTGCCTGACGGTTAACGAAGATCTGCTTGCCAGCTTCAACTTTGAACTGCTGTCCTGCAATATCTACAATTGCGTACATAAAATAAATTTTAAAAATTTATAACCGTAAGCGGATACCATGTCAAGTACCTCTTAGTCACTAGCTTAGCGGTTTTATATCAATAATTTGGGACTGCAAATATAGTCTTTTAATCCTTTCCTGCAAAATTTTGGGACAAAAAATGCTTCCTTCCACGTCAGGCGTCGATGTTTGCATATTTTGCATTCTGCTCGATGAACTCGCGGCGCGGCGCGACCTCGTCGCCCATCAGCATGGAGAAGATCTTGTCTGCCTCGATCGCGTTGTCGATGCGGACGCGACGGAGAATGCGGGTCGCAGGGTTCATCGTAGTATCCCAGAGCTGTTCGGCGTTCATCTCACCGAGACCTTTGTAGCGCTGCACCTTCAGACCGGAATCCTTGCCCTTGCCTATCCTCTCGACGGCCGCGGAACGTTCCTCGTCGGTCCAGCAGTACTCCTTGTCCTTGCCCTTTGCGACGAGGTAGAGAGGCGGGGTTGCGATGTATACGTATCCGTTCCTGATGAGGTCGGGCATGTATCTGAAGAAGAAGGTCAGGATGAGGGTCGCGATGTGGCTGCCGTCGACATCGGCATCGGTCATGATGATGACCTTGTGGTAGCGGAGCTTCGAGAGGTTGAGAGCCTTCGGGTCCTCTTCCGTTCCGATGGTCACGCCCAGAGCGGTGTAGATGTTGCGGATCTCCTCGCTCTCGAAAGCGCGGTGTTCCATCGCCTTCTCGACGTTGAGGATCTTGCCTCGCAGGGGAAGGATGGCCTGGAACATGCGGTCTCGGCCCTGTTTTGCCGTTCCGCCTGCGGAATCTCCCTCGACGAGGAAGAGCTCGCACTTGGTCGCGTCACGGTCGGAACAGTCGGCAAGCTTGCCCGGCAGGCCGGAACCCGACATGACGGTCTTGCGCTGGACCAGTTCGCGCGCCTTGCGGGCGGCCTGACGAGCCTGTGCAGCCAGGATGACCTTTTCTATGATGGTCTTCGCCTCCTTCGGGTTCTCCTCGAGGAATTGCTCGAGTGCCGCGCTCACGGCGCTCTGTACGGCACCGCGGACCTCGGTGTTGCCGAGCTTGGTCTTGGTCTGTCCCTCGAACTGTGGCTCGGCGACCTTCACTGAGATGACGGCCGTGAGGCCCTCGCGGAAATCCTCCGGCGAGATGTCGACCTTCGCCTTCGCAAGGTAGCCGTTCTTGTCGGCGTATGACTTGAGCGTGGAGGTCAGGCCGGCACGGAAGCCCACGAGGTGGGTACCGCCCTCTATCGTGTTGATGTTGTTGACGTATGAATGGATGTTCTCGTTGAAGTCCTCGTTGTACTGCATCGCCATCTCGATCGGAATCACCTTGTTGGTTTCCAGATAGATGGGCGACTCAGTCAGCTTCTTGCGGGTGCCGTCGAGATATTCCACGAACTCCATGAGGCCCCTTTCCGAATAGAAGACGTCCTCAGCCTTCACGAGATGCTCGATGCCGTCCTCGTCATAGACGGTCTTCTCGCCGCATCTGTCGTCCGTAAGCACGAGCCTGATGCCCTTGTTGAGGTATGCGAGTTCGCGCAGACGCGATGCGAGAGTGTCGTATTTGTAGATGCGGTCTGTCGCCGTGAATATCTCCGGATCCGGATGGAAGGTGATGATCGTTCCCGTATCATCGGAAACTCCCACGTCCTTCACGGGATAGAGAGGCTTGCCCTTGCTGTACTCCTGTACGAAGATCCTGCCTTCGCGATGGATCTCCGCCCTCAGGTAGTCCGAGAGCGCGTTGACGCAGGATACGCCGACGCCGTGAAGACCTCCGGACACCTTGTAGCTGTCCTTGCTGAACTTGCCGCCTGCATGCAGGACGGTAAGAACGACCTCCAGGGCTGAACGGTGCTCCTTTTCGTGCATGCCGGTAGGAATGCCTCGTCCGTCATCCTTTACTGTTATCGAGTTGTCGGAATTGATCGTCACGTGGATGTTCTTGCAAAAGCCTGCAAGAGCCTCGTCGATCGAATTGTCGACCACTTCATATACGAGATGGTGAAGTCCCCTTTCGCTGATGTCGCCGATGTACATCGAGGGACGCTTGCGCACAGCCTCGAGTCCTTCAAGGACCTGGATACTGTCGGCAGAGTACTGGGCCTGCGCTTCCTTAACTTCGTTTTCTGTCATTTCCTTGCTTTGTGTTTATTCCTTGCAGCAGCGTACTGCACAACCGTGGGAGCGCTTCATGCTCAAGCTGTAGACCATCGGCAGACCTTCCGAGGAGATCATCGTGAAATATGACTTGTCGTCGGCCGAAGGGGTGCATGTCCAATAGTATCCGTATGTTCCGGTGCCGGTGAGGTTGCCGTTGGCTCCGTCGATGAAACCGACAGCAGGATACCAGGTGGCAGCGCTTACAAGAGGTGTCGGCAGCGTGAGGCCGTGATGTGCTGCGTCGAAATCATAGTTGTCGTACATGTTCTTCCAAGCTCCGTTCTGGCCGCCGTCAGGAACGCGCCATCCTACAGGGCACGGGTCATATTTGGTCTTGGTGGATCCCCACATGGTTGCATCGTGTCCGCCGTAGAGCCAGTCGCCTGCGCTGTTCTCGCCGGAGGTGATGAACACTGCCGGATACTTGAACGTGTATGCGAGGCTGAAATATGACGATGAGACAACCGGAGATTCGTACCACTTGCTGATCGGAGCCACAAGCGGCTCGGAGACGCTGCTGCTGCCGATCATCGGGTCCTTGCGGCCCCACTGGTACATCAAGCCCAGAGCGAGGGAATCGCCCGGAGCAGCGGAGAGGGCGCCGAGGTTGCGGTCCATCATGATCGCGCCGCTGGCCGCATATGTGACGTTCGTCTTGGAAGGATCATAGTCGGTGACCCAGATGTGCCAGCTCCAGATGGTCTGTCCGAGGTTGTTCTTCACGCCGATGATGGCATTGCCCTCGCTGACGGCCTTGAATGAGATCATTCCGGTCTCGGAATTGAGCGTGACATCGGAGATGATGGCGCCCGACGAGACCTTGGTCGCGGAGTTGTCCGCCTCCCATACCACGTAGTGTCCGAAGAGTTCGCCGAGGGATTCGGTGCTGTTGCCCTTGACGTTTGCCTTGAAGGTGTATTTGTAAACCTTGCTCACGGGTGCGATATAGCAGTTTGCCGTACCGCTGGCACTGAGGTTGACGACGTTGTTCTTCTCCATGTAGATGGCCTGGTCGTCCTTCGCGAAGCCCGAGTGAGTCTGCGAATTGAATCCTTCCCAGACATAGATGTAGGTCAGATAGTCGTTGTACAGGCAATTGAAGGTCTCGAGGGCCGTGTTGGTGGAGATGTCGAGTCTGGTGAAGTTGTTGCTGCGGCACTGGAGAGTCTTCAGGAGTGTCTGCTCGGTGAGGATGAGTGTCGAAAGGTCGTTGTTGTTGCAGTAGAGTGTCGTCAGGCCGGCGTTCGGGGTAAGGTCGAGCTCGGTGAGACGGTTGGAACTGCAGGTGATGTAGTAGAGCGACGTGTTGTTGCAGAACGTGATCGACGTGAGCTCGTTGTAGCCGCACTTGAGGACCTTGAGGGCAGGAAGCTTCGAGAGGTCGAGGGTGGTGAGGCTGTTGTATTCGCAGTAGAGCGTCTCGAGCTGCGGGTTGCCGGAGAGGTCGATCGACGTGAGCTTGCCCTTGCTGGACATGGATGTGCCGCTGACCTTGAGCGATACGAGGTTTGGCATCATCTCGATTCCTGCGACGGATGCGATGTTGTCAGTGTTGACTTCAATCTCGGTGATGAGGCTTGCCTCCTTGACCGAAATGCTGCCGTCGTTGTCCAGGTCGAAATGTTCGACGAGGTAAGCGCGGAAGTTGCTGTCCGGAATGTTGACCACGTCATATTCGCTTGTCGTGAAGCGATATGCATGTCCCGCACGGATGTTCTTGCCGGTCACGGGGTATGTCTTCACATTGTCCAGGGTGTCGATGACGGCGACGGCCAAAGTCTTGCCGGTCAGGTCGACAGGAGCGACCATCATGTAGCAGAGCAGGATCGAGTCGCCCGGCATGATGTTGACATCCTTCAGGCCAAGGTTGATGGAGGAAGCCTTGTGGGCAGGCTTTACCATGGGAACGTCCGCGGTGAGGTCATATGATCCGTCGACGGTGAACAGGTCGCCGTCGGAGGTCAGGAGAGAGATCTGCTTGTATCCGCCCTGGCCGATGTTGAACTTGAACTCGACTATTGCAGCCATGGCGTCGTACTCGAAGGTGAGGCCGCCGGAGACTGCAGTCGTGCCGGCTGCGGCGCGGAAGTCGAAATCACCGAGGTGCGCGGTCGAACCGTTGTCCGTCTGGACCTGGCCGTCATAGTGTACCGGGAGATTCTTCTTGTCGAGATACATGTCGCCGATGAACGGGAAGTAGCTCATGTATTTGGTGTCGCCAAGCAAAGCCCAGCCGCCACCGGTGAAGGATGCCGTAGGTGTTCCGGCGCCGCCCTTCATCGAGAAATATACCTGGGAACCCTCGACGGGGAAGATTCCGACCGTATCCTTCTCGGACCACGCGAACTTGATGCCCGTGCTTGCGACGGTGTAGGATGTCCTGGTCAGGCCATCATCCATTCCATCCTCGCAGATGAAATCCTTTGCAGTGAAACTGACAGTCGAAACCTCCTTGGAAGAAGGCTGTACCGTCGGGACCTCCTGGCATGCAACGAGGCCCATGACCGCCAAAACGGCGATTGAAATGATATTTCTTGTCTTCATAATTCTTGAATGTCAATGGTAGAGAAATTCATCATTGTCGTCATGCATGGATTCCCACGTGAAATCGCCCGCATGACCGCTGGCAGCGACAAGGTCGCCGAGATCAACCTCGACGACTGACATTTCAGGAGAAAGGTACTCTGAAACCACTTTGTTTTCCATATCTGTACTCTTTGAAAAAAGCTGTTGTTAAAACGTGCAAATATAGTGAATATTCTGGAAAAAATCAACAAGTCCGAGACGTCTACAATGTGATGCTTATGCCGCCTCCGACATTGCGTCCGGGCTCGACATAGAGAGGCGTATACTGGTTCCTCATATTGAGCAGATTGCCGCCCTTCACGAAGACGGTAAGGAAGCGGAACACCTTGTAGTTGAGGTTCACGTCCAGGTCGCAGATGGCGGGCACGGAATACTCTCCGCACTGGCCGTCCGCCACCGCGCCGCTCACCGCGCTCCGGTAGCTGAAGTCGACCGAGGCGATGACCCTCTCCTTCCAGCTGTAGCGGATGTAGGTCCTCAGCGTATAGCGCGGAAGGTCGGCAAGGGGAGCCTTCGAATAGTCCGGCGTGATGTATTTGTAGTCGTTGAAGCGGAACTCGGCTCCGGTGGAGAGGTCCTCTGACTTCCAGAGGGCGTCGACGCCTGCCGAGAACCTGCGCACGTCAAGATAGCGCGCGGTTATGCGGCACGGCTCGGAATCGGATGTCACCGGCACGAAGATCGGCTTTTCGCGGTATGCCGTGTAGGAAGAGACGAAATTGAACGACATCCTGCCGCTGATGACCGACTCGAGTGAGAGGCTGCCGTCGAACGGGCGGGAGCCCATCATGAGCGGGGCATGGGGCGAAATGAACGGAGATGACGATGCGAGCGAGGACCATGCGTTGAGGTCCTGTCCGCCGCCGGCCACCGCATGCAGCCAGAGCGCATCGCGCGCGAGCTCGAGGCACGCATCCACGTCGGGGTAGATGGCGCTTGCGGAAGTCAGGTCGTTGCCGTCGTCGGCGATTTCCGAGTCTCCCGCGCGGTTGAGGCCGAAGCGGTTGGAGAAGCGGACGCCTAGCTTGGCATGGAACGCCTTGCGGCTCAGCTCGTATATCGGAGCGAACTCCACTATGCCGATCGAATAGTTCTTGTTGTCGTCATATGATGCATAGTCGATCGCCATGTCGACATATACCCTGTGCACGTCGAAGGTCGCGCCCACGAAGCCGCTGAACTTGAGCCTGTTCTCCGTGAGGGAGTCGATGCTGGTCACCGGAGTGGAAAGCCCGGACCTGGAGGCGGTGTTGCGGTACCTCGCATCGAATGCGTAGTAGATGCTCCCCGACTGGCTGCTCGCGGAGCGGAGCTTGAGGAAGACCTCGAGCGCGTCGCGGCCGAAGGTGCGCCTGTTCACCGTAGCCGACGGATCGGAGACCGACGGGAACTGGTATGCGTCGCGGTCGAGTGAATAGCTGGCTCCGAAATCAAGCTCGCCCACATTCCAGGCATACTTGAAATTGGCGCCGATGTTGTTGCGGTTGCGGTCGAGCGCCAGCATCCCGTCGGACACGGCGGACGGCACGTCGCCGAAGAACGAGTTGTGGTCGCCGTAGAGGTTGAAATAGACACCCTTGCGCGAGACGTGCTGCAGCGAGACGAGCGCAGATGGAGTGAGCGGATACTGGCACCCCAGCTTCAGATAAAGGAAGGGATGGCGCGCCGCGTCGCTCGGCTTCAGCTGAAGCGCCTCGAACGGGGTGAAGTCATAGAGGTCCTGATAGGGACGGTTGAAAATGGAATAGTCGAACGTGACGTCGAACTTCCGCAACGTATCTTCAACGGCCATGGGCAGGTCAGGCTTCCTGATGCCGCCCAAGTCGACATTGTACTTGCTTTCGACCACCACTGTCGGGTCGATCTGCGCAAGCGCGGGAACCGCGGCAAGCGCCAGAGCTGCAATTGCCGTGAACAATCTTCTGAATCTTCTGATCTTCATGTTGCCTCCCTCCTATTTACCCATTTCCTTGATCCTGTTGAGCCTCATCGTCACCTGCTCCTTCACGTCGTCATCATCCCGCTGAGGCTTGTATCCGTCCAGAATGCTCTGGAAAGTGGCCTTGGCCTGAGCCCACTCCTCACGGTCGGCGAACGAGTCGCCGAGCACGATGAAGCTCTTGGCGAGCCAGTAGACCTGGCTGCTGCCGCTGTCGGAAAAGGCGTAGACAAGGGTTTCCACCTGATTGAAGTCGCCCGAATCGTAGGCATCCGTGATGAGCACATATGCGCTCTCCGCGCCGTACGCGTCGGAAGTGTTTTCCGAAAGTCTCTTGAAGAGGCTTCTTGCCGTGGTCCTGTCGCCCGTCATGAGGCTTGACTTCGCGAGGACGTAGCGTGCCTCGCGCAGCAGCGCCTCGTCGGACGACGCGACGTCGATGATGTATCGGGCATCCTTGATGGCATTGACGTACTGCCTGTTGCGGTAGTATGCCCGCATCCTGCCCACATGGCCGTCAAGACGTTCCTGGTCGGTCTTTGCCGACGAGACCATCGACTCGTAGGCGTTGACCGCCTTGGAGTAGTGCTCCAGGTCGAGCGAGAGGTCGGCATAGCTCTTCGCCGCATCGTCGGAATAACGTCCGCCGTTCTTCATCACGCGGCCGTAGACGTCGATCGCGGCCTCCAAGCGACCGGTCGCACGCAGCGACTCGGCAAGGTAGTAGCTGGCCTGCGAGCTCCTGGCGCCGTCGGGGAACTTGGCAAGGTATGTCTGCAGGGCCGGGATGGCCGAGCTGTATTTCTGCGCGAGATAGAGCTGCTCCGCCGAGGAGAAGAACATCTCCTCCTTCTCGCCGGTGGACTTGATGTTGTCAAGCCCCACGTCCTCGAGGTACTCGAGATACTCCTCCGGCTGGTTGAGCACCTGATAGATGCTCTCGATGCCGAGCAGCGCATCCTGCGCCTCCTCGGAGTGGGGAGCCGTACGGATTACCGCCTTGTAGTAGCTCAGCGCCTTCTCGTATTTCGAGGCGTTGGAGTTGAGCATCGCAAGCTCGAGCAGCGCCTTGGTGTAGTAGATTCCGTATGACTCGGACTGCAGCTTGTAGAAGCAGTCGGTGGCGCTCACCCCGTCGCCCTTCTGGACATATGCGCGGCCAAGCTCGTAGAGGGCCTGCGGATAGAGGTCCGAGGTGCGGTTGTTGCGCACCACGCTGTTCAGGAGGCTGATCTTCTTGGCCTCGTTTCCGAGAAGGCCGTACGAAACGGCGCTCTGGAATGCGGGATAAACGTCGTCGGAGGTGAAGTCCGTGCTTGCTATCTCGTCATATGCCTTGGCCGCCTCCGCGTAGTTGTTCTCGAGGAAATATGTGTCGGCTCGGCGCACCTTCGCGTCGGCGTCATAGCTCTTGTCGCGGAAGCGTTCCTTCAGGAACTCCTCGAAATATTCGCGCGCCCCCTGGTATTCGCCTGCCTTGAGGTAGTCGTATGCCAGGTTGTAGAGGGCCATCGGATATTCCGGAGTCGATCGGAACTGCTCCGAGGAGATCAGCTGCCTTACGATCATCTTCGCCTCGTTGTAGCGTTCGTCGCGGAAGTAGCTCTCCGAAAGCCAGTAGTTGGCCAGGTTGGCTAGCGAGGCGTTGTTCTGCTTGTGGCGGTTGGAGAGGTCGAACATCTCGATGGCGTTGCGCCAGCTGCCGTTCTCCACGAGCTGCATGCCCCTGAGGAAGGCGGCCTTCTGGAGGTTCGAGGAGGACTCGGGGGTGTGGTTGCGTATCTTCCGCAGCACGTCGACCGCCGAGCGGTAATCCTTCGAGAGTATGTAGGACATCGCCATGTAGTTGTTGATGACATCCTCCTTGCCGCTGCGCGGATAGGCGTCCATGTAATCGGCGAACTTGGTGATGTCGGAATTCACGTCGAATGCGAGCTTCGCATGGTTGAACATCGCGTCCTCGCGGATGACCTTGTCGAAGTCCATCGACGCCGCCTCGGCGAAGGATTCCATCGCCGCGATCTTGTTGCGCGTCTCCAGGTAGCTGTTGGCCGAATAGTACGCAGCGTTCTGCGCCAGCGAGTCGCGTACGCCCTTCACCTTGGAGAACGACTCGACCGCCTGCTGATAGGCGCCGAGGTTGTACATCAGGATGCCGGAATAGTAGAAGTCCTTGCGCGACATCTTGGCACCCGAGCCCGTGAAGATGTCGAGGTAGTCCTTGGCGTTGCCCGTGTCGCCAAGCTCGTAGTACGCCTCGGAAATCATCCTCGCGAGGTTCGGCTTGAGCTCGTTGTCGGCCTTTGCCAGGACGGCGGGGCCCTCCTTTGTCACATATCTGTAATCGGAGAGCATGAAGCGGCACTCCACGAGGTAATATGAAGACATCAGCGAGAACCTAGAATCGTCAAGGCACTTGCTGAAGAGGGGTATCGCCTCGTCGAACTTCTTGTCGGTGTAGTCTATGTAGCCGAGGTAGTATGTGCTCGGCAACGTGTATTGGCTCTTCTTGAGGCTTCTCACAATGGAGGCGAAGCTTTCGGCGGCATCGTCCTTGTCGCCCTCCACCATGTTGCAGAATGCCTTCTTGAACTCGAACTCGGTACGTTGGGTACGGTAGATATGGTTCTTGCGCAGGGCGCCGAAGAGCTCGAGCGCCTTGTCGTAGCGGCCGCGGTCGAAGTAGTGGCAGCCGAGAGCGAACTTGACCATCGCCTGCTGGGGCGCGGAAGGATAGTTGTCGAAGAAGACCTTCACCAGGCCGTCGATGTTCTCGCGGTCCATGGCGATGGCGCAAAGCACCCTGTAGGCCTCTATCTCGGCCTTTGAGAGCTCATCCGCATCGATGTCGTAGTTCAAGGCGTCAAATGCCTCCTCGGCGGCGTAGTATGCACCGCTGTAGTAAAGCTTGCGCGCAGATTCCAGCCTGTCCGAAAACTTGCTGTCCCTCTGAGCCGACGCCGAAAGCGGGATCAGGAGCAGCGACACAAGCAGCAAATACGTGAGAAATCTGAGTCTGTGCAACATTTTCCACAAATTAGTTTAATATGCAAAAATACGAAATAATAAGTAATTTTGCATAATTAAGAAAGTTAATCCAATGAACAGCAAAAATCCGATCATAGAGTTCGAAAACGTCACCATTTCCAACGGCGAAATGCCGGTGATAGAGGGTCTCGACCTCACAATCAGAGAGGGTGAATTCGTCTATCTCACAGGCAGGGTGGGCAGCGGCAAAACCTCCATCATCAGAACCCTGACAGGCGAGAATCCCGTGCTCGACGGCGAGGCAACGGTATGCGGATTCGACCTGACGAAGATCAGGAGGAAGCAAATACCGTACCTCAGGAGGGAGACCGGCGTCGTTTTCCAGGATTTCCAGCTGCTCACGGACCGCACCGTCGGCGACAACCTGCGCTTCGTCCTGAAGGCTACGGACTGGAAGGGATCGGAGAGCATCGAGGAGAGGATCACCGAAGTCCTCGAGGCCGTTGGGATGAAGCAGAAGGAGCACAGGATGCCGCACCAGCTCAGCGGAGGCGAACAGCAGCGCATCGCGATCGCCCGCGCGCTGCTCAACCGCCCGAGGATACTGCTGGCGGACGAGCCGACGGGCAACCTCGACAGCGAGACGGCAGACGGCATAATGCGCCTGCTGCGCGAAATCAACGCCAAGGGCACCGCGGTGCTCATGGTGACGCACAACCGCGACGTCATCAAGGCATATCCCGGCCGCATACTCTGGTGCGAGAACAACATCTGCAAGGAGCTGAGCAATGACCAGGCTGTATCGTGAGGTCATAGGGTGGTTCGAGGCCAACATGCCGGTCGCCGAGACCGAGCTGCACTACGACAGCCCCTTCCATCTCGTGGTGGCCGTCATCCTCTCCGCACAGTGCACCGACAAGCGTGTAAACCTCGTCACCCCCGCCCTTTTCGAACGTTTTCCCGGACCACGGGAGATGGCGGATGCCACGGTCGAGGAAATCTACGGCTACATAAGCTCGGTGTCATATCCCAACAACAAGGCAAGGCACCTGCAGGGCATGGCAAGCACCCTGCTTGAAGAATTCGGCGGCATCGTCCCGGACGATGTGGAACAGTTGCAGAAGTTGCCCGGCGTGGGACGAAAGACCGCCAACGTGGTGGCATCGGTCATCTACGACAAGCCGGTCATCGCCGTCGACACGCACGTCTTCCGCGTGGCTCGCCGCATCGGGCTCTCCAGGGGCAGGACAGTGCTCAAGGTCGAGGAAGACCTCACCCGCGGCTTTCCTGCCGAACTGCGCCCGAAGGCCCACCACTGGCTGATACTCCACGGACGCTACGTATGCACCGCCATAAAGCCAAAGTGCGAAGCCTGCGGCCTCGCACCTTGGTGTAAACATTTCAGGAAGCTATCTTCCTCCGCTGCTGAATCCGCCGCCGGAGAACCCGCCTCCTCCGCCGAATGACGAGTGGCCGCCGAAGCCGCCCCACGAACCGGACGAAGTGCCGGAGAAACCTCCGTATGAACGAACAGGTGCGACGTAGTTCGCATTGGTGATGGCCCTCGAGAGGGCATTGGTCATGTAGATCACGTTGCTCAGGGTGGTGTAGTCATAGACCACGACCTGCTCATAGATCTTCGGATCGATGTCCTTGAGCTCCTTCGCCACCTTGTCGGCGATGCCGAACAGGGCACCGTACACGAGATACTGCTGCCATACGGCCACCTCCACGCTCTTCCTCTCGTCAACAAGGGTGAAATCCTTGAGGAAGTTGCGGAAAGCCACGACTCCGCGGGCTTCCGCACGCCCCGATTCGGTCAACTTGGTTCCTTCAAGGAAACCGCCGGTGACCATGCTCTTCCTGGATGACGACTCAATGCTCTTCAGCCAGTCGCTCACCTCCTTCGTGTTGGACTGCGACCACCTGGAGAACTCCTTGTCCTGCAGGATGACATCCTTGCCGCTTGCCTTCTTCATCATGTTGTAGAGACTGACCTCTTCAGGGAAGAGGACGCTCTTGTCGGCAGACTCGTTGAAGGATATCTCGACCTTGTCCTTGGCGTCCCTCGACACCAGCAGACAGTTCTTCTGGAGCATGTCGAGGATCATCGCACAGGCCATGTAGTTCTTGCGGGACGAGCCTTCCAGCTTCTTGAGGACATACTCGGCGTCGAGAAGGTTGCCGTCGAACGGCGCGTCGCGCCGCCATGTGATGTCCGAATCCTTCGCTCCGAGGAATTTCCTGCGCTGGCGCCTGTTCATCTTGTCCAATCCCAGCTTCTTCTTCACGGCGCGGAAGACCAGCCAGATGGGAAGCAATATGGGCAGAAAGAATATGAAGAGGCCGAGAATCAAGTAGATCACATTCTCGAGAGTCCAATCGAAAGCATCGTCCTTTCCGAAGTCGGCACCGTCGAGCGCCTTGTCGAGCACCGTCTGGAAACTGCCTGCGCGGACGCTGGGGGAAGAGAAGTATCCCTTGTCGAAGCGCATCAGCACGATCATGGAGCTGGACGACGACATCTTCCTTGAGGTCTCGACGAATGCCGCGCCGTCGGCGAAGCCCTGGGTTCCTTCATATCCGAAGCCCCAGATTCGCGCGAACGTGGTATCGACGGGAGTGCCGTCCGCGAGCGTCAATGACACCTTGGCATGTTTCGAAGGGGAGTTGCGCAGCGGCGTGATGAACTGCATGTGGATCATGTCATAGTCGTCCATCGACTTGACCACATTGGTCATCGTATAGGAGACGGTGAACACGTGCGGTCCGTGGCTTCCCACGCCCCAGCACAATTCATAGCCGTCGCTCTTTGTGACCATTCCGCAGCGGCCCGCCTTCTGCGAGATGGAGCGGTTGATGTTCCACTCCCCCTCGTTCACGAAATTCTGGCCTTTCTCGTCGCGCACCTCGAGTCCGGTGATGTCGATGTCGCCAAGGTTCTGGCGGGCAAGGTACCACTCGGTTATGTCATACGCTTTGACATCCCACACCTCGGTGATGCGCGCGCTGCCGTCATGGGCAAGCACGACATCCACCTCGACGTCGTTGACGGACGTGCTCTGCGACCATGCCGCCAGGGGCAGCACGGCGAGAAGGGCAAGCGACAGGAGACGCTTCATCATATCTTGAACGAAGGCATGTCGGTCTTGCCGGCAATCTCCTTGAGGTAATCCTTCGTGACAAAACCGAGGATCTTCGCCACGATCGAGCCGGGGAACTGACGGATGAGACGGTTGAAGGTAGTGACCGTGTCGTTGAAGGTCATGCGGCTCAGACGGACCTGGTTCTCGTATGTGTTGACGCTGTCCATCGTCTTGACGTACATGTCGTTGGCCTTGAGGTCAGGATACTGCTCCACGACCACTGCGATGCGGCTCATCGCCTTGGTGATGAGTTCCTCCTGTGCGTTGGCATCCTCTGCGGTGCTGTTGGAATCGATGCCGGCACGCTGGGAGATGACATCCTTCAAGGTATTGTATTCGTGTTCGTTGTAGGACTTGATGAGTTCGGCGAGAGCGGAAAGGGCATCCCAGCGGCTTGCCTGCTGGACACCGATCTGACTCATTGCATTCTTGCAGAATTCATCCTTTTCCACGAGTTCGCGCTGGACGCGGATGAACCAGAGAACGAGAACCGCAAGTACGGCGATGATGATGATTAAAGTCATGGTTTTGAAATTTTAGGGTTGTTACTGTTATGTTAGACACAAAAATAGCAAAAAAACTACACTCTCACTTGACAGGATGATATTTTATGATCTCCTCCTGCCATCTGGCGGTGTCCACGTGGGTGTATATCTCCGTCGTGAGGATGCTCTCGTGGCCGAGCATCTCCTGCACCATGCGCAGGTCCGCCCCGTTCTCGACCAAGTGCGAGGCGAAGGAGTGGCGGAAGGTGTGGGGCGATATCTCCTTGGTGATGCCGGCGGCCGCGGCGTTCTCCTTCACGATGTTGAACACCGACACGCGGGAGAGCACGCCGCCACGTCGGTTGATGAACAGCGCATCCTCCGCACCTCTCTGCAGTGGCCACGTGCGGCGGATGTCGAGCCACTTGAAGATGCTCTCCAGCGCCGGCTGCCCGATCGGGACCAGCCGCTGCTTGTTGCCCTTGCCCACCACGCGCACGAACTGCTCCGCGGCAAAGATGTCGGAGATGCAGAGCGACGTCAGCTCGCTCACCCTCAGGCCGCATGAATAGAGCACCTCAAGGATCGTGCGGTCGCGCTGCCCCTCCGGCCTGGAGAGGTCCACGGCGCCGATGACGGCCATCACCTCGTCGAAGGAGAGCACCGAAGGGAGATGTCTTCCGATCTTCGGGGCCTGGAGCCTGTCGCAAGGGTTCTCCACCAACCGTCCCTCGCTGTCGAGGAAGGCGTAGAGAGACCTCAACGAACTCAGGAGCCTCGCCTGGGAACGCTTTGAAAGCCCTTCGGAGAAACATTTGCCGACGAAGTCGGAGAGATTTTCGGAAGAGGCCTTCTCCGGGGCGTCGACGCCCGATTCACGGAGGAAGGCGAACAACTTCCGGCAGTCGGCAGAATAGCCGGACACGGTATTCGCGGAGAGAGCCCTCTCGAGCCTCATGTAGGACCTGTAGTCCGAAAGAGTAGCATCGTATATGTCGCCCTTCTTCTTGCTCATGTCCTACAAATATACAAAAAAGAGGTCAAATTGACCTCTTCTCTGTACCCCCGGGCAGAATCGAACTGCCATCTAAGGTTTAGGAAACCTCCATTCTATCCGTTGAACTACAAGGGCTTGCTAAAAAAACCGGACCATGGCCCGGTGCATTTTTCAGAATGTATCCAGATTATTCCTCAGTCTTGCTGATGACCTGACGACCACGGTAGTATCCGCATTCAGGGCATACGTGGTGATACATAACGGTAGCGCCACAGTTCGAGCAGGTTGCCATCTGAGGGACAACAGCTACGTCGTGTGTTCTTCTTTTATCTCTGCGCTGCTTGGAGATCTTGTGTTTCGGATGTGCCATTTCTAAATATTTTAATTGTTCTTTTCTTCAATCATGTCTTTCAGTGCGCTGAACGGGGAGTTCGTCTCTTTCGGCTCACCTGTCTCCGCGCAGATGCGGCTCAGCATCTCCGGATTGCACTTGCCTTCCGGATGGACCTTCACCATCGGGAGGCTGAGGCAGATGTAGTCATAGACGAACTGGCTGATGTTCACCTCTCCCTCCGAAGGGTCGATCACGATGACATCTTCCTGCTCGTCCGCGCTGTCGATGTCCACCGTGCCGAAGCCGACGGTAAGCTCGCGCTCCACGTCGACCTTGAGGACAAGGTCGTCGAGGCAGCGGTCACACTCGACAATCACGAAGCCCGACATGCGGCAGAAGATCTGCGCCATTGTCTGGTTTCTCGTGACCTGAGCCTTGACCGTACAGTCCGCGTCCTTTATCTGGCCGTTGTCGAAACCCTGAAAGAACTCGCCGTTTACCACAAATCTGAACGAGTGCTCTCCCTGCGCCAAACCCTTGAGCGGTATGACAATATCATTCTTCAGCTCGTCCATAATCTGCAAAATTGGGCTGCAAATATACGAAATTATTTTTAAATAACTAATTTAACTTGCGAATTGTCTACATCCTCGACCTTTTGCGCATCGTCTCGTCGAGGATCGTCTTCCTCATTCGCATGGACTTCGGCGTGACCTCCACGAGTTCGTCCTCCTGGATGTACTCCAGGGCCTCCTCGAGGCTGAACCTGATCGGAGGAGGAAGCATGACCTTCTCGTCGGTGCCGGCGGCGCGGACGTTGGTCAGCTTCTTGGTCTTGCAGACATTGATGTTGAGGTCGAATTCGCGAGTATGCTCGCCGACCACCTGGCCCGCATAGATCTCCTCGCCCGGATCGATGAAGAAACGGCCCCTGTCCTGGAGCTTGTCCATCGCATATGCCACCGAAAGGCCGGTCTCGTTCGCCACGAGCGAACCGTTCGTACGCTTCTCGATGTCACCCTTGTAGGGCTCGTAGCCCTTGAAGCGGTGGGCCACTATGCTTTCGCCTGCAGTGGCTGTGAGCAGGTTGCTTCGCAGTCCCATGAGGCCCCTTGCGGGAATCTCGAAGTCGAGATGGGTGCGGTCTCCGCGTCCCTCCATGTGGATGAGGGCGCCCTTGCGGCGGGTGGTCAGTTCGATCGCACGGCCGACATACTCCTCGGGAACGTCGATGGTGAGGAACTCGATAGGTTCGCAGCGCTGTCCGTTGATGGTCTTGTCGAGCACGCGGGGCTGGCCGACCTGGAGTTCGAAGCCTTCGCGCCTCATGGTCTCGATGAGGATCGAGAGATGGAGGACGCCGCGGCCGTATACCACGAACGAATCCGCGTTCTGTCCGGGCTTCACGCGGAGCGCGAGGTTCTTCTCGAGCTCGCGTTCGAGCCTCTCCTTCAGGTGGCGCGAAGTGACGTACTTGCCCTCGCGGCCGAAGAACGGGGAATCGTTGATCGAGAATACCATGCTCATGGTAGGTTCGTCGACCGAAATCGGAGGAAGCGCCTCCGGATTCTCGAAGTCCGCGATCGTGTCGCCGATCTCGAAGTCGTCGATGCCCACGACCGCGCAGATGTCACCGCAGGCGACGGATGCCACCTTGGCCTTGCCCAGGCCGTCGAAGACCATGAGTTCCTTTATCTTCTGCTTCTCGATGATGTCATATCTCTTGCAGAGGCTCACCGGCATTCCGGCCTTCAGCTCGCCGCGGGTGATGCGTCCGACTGCGATTCGGCCGACGTACGGAGAGTATTCCAGCGAGGAAATGAGCATCTGCGGGGTGCCTTCACGATATTCCGGAGCCGGAATCTCGGCGAGGATGGTGTCGAGGAGCACCGTGATGTCGTTGGTCGGACGACGCCAGTCCTCCGACATCCAGCCCTGCTTCGCGCTGCCGTAGATCGTCTTGAAGTCAAGCTGGTCCTCGGTCGCGTTGAGCGAGAACATCAGGTCGAACACCTGCTCGTTGACCTCGTCGGGGCGGCAGTTCGGCTTGTCGACCTTGTTGATCACCACTATCGGCTTCTTGCCCATCTCAATGGCCTTCTGAAGCACGAAACGCGTCTGCGGCATCGTTCCCTCGAAGGCGTCGACAAGCAGCAGCACGCCGTCGGCCATGTTGAGGACACGCTCCACCTCGCCGCCGAAGTCGGCGTGGCCCGGAGTGTCGATGATGTTGATCTTCGTGCCCTTGTAAGGTACGGAAACGTTCTTCGCGAGAATTGTGATGCCTCTCTCGCGTTCGAGGTCGTTGTTGTCGAGGATGAGTTCGCCCAAGTTTTCAACCTTGCGTGTAAGTTGAGCCTGATAGATCATTCGGTCGACCAGCGTTGTCTTGCCGTGGTCGACGTGGGCGATGATCGCTATGTTTCTGATGTCTTGCATAAGGGCGCAAAATTACTTATATTTATGAAAAATGGTATTATTTAATGACTTTTTTTGACCTTCTCCACTCTACCTGGTTCCAATGAGAGGATGATTTGTTAAATTTGCATGAAGATTGTACGACTATACTGACACTTCAACCTTACCATGAGAAAAATATCCATTATCGCCACTCTCGCGGCAGTCGCCGCGCTGACGCTCGTCTCCTGCAAGGAGAACACCAAGGAAACACCCGAAATGACACAGACACAGGAACCAAAAGACAACGTACTGGTCGTCGTAGACGTCCAGAGAGACTTCTTCGATCCCGCCGGATCGCTCTACGTCAATGGAAGCGAGGAACTTCCGGACAAGATCGCCGCAATTGCCGAAGGCTACGACGCCATCGTGTTCACCCTGGACTGGCACCCGGGCAACCACTGCTCATTCGCCGCACAGGGCGGTCAATGGCCCTCACACTGCGTTGCATACACCCAGGGAGCAGGCCTTCCCGACCAGTTCGCATCCATCCTGGCCGCAGGCAGCGACAAGGTACAGATCTTCTTCAAGGGAAACGAGCAGGACAAGGAGCAGTACGGAGCCTTCGAAGGCCTCGCCAAGGGCAGCGTCATCTATGACTGGTTCACCTGCTGCCAGACGCTCGACGTCTGCGGCATAGCCGGTGACTACTGCGTCAAGGAGACCACCGCAAACATCCTCAAGGTCGTTCCCGCCGCGAAGGTCAGCATCCTCACCGACTGTGTGCGCAGCATCGACGACGGCTCGACCCTCGAGGCGTTCATCACTGAGACTGGCATCTCGAGCAAATAGGCCTTGGGAACGTTCAAGTCATTTCTCCGGCGCAAGGACATCGAGATATCCTTCAAGCGCTACGGCCTTGACGCCATGTCGGCGATGGCCCAGGGACTTTTCTGCACCCTGCTCATCGGCACCATCCTCAACACCATCGGCACTCAGTTTCACATTGGCGTGCTGACGCGCCCCGTGTTCACGTTGGGAGGCACCGGCTACACCATCGGCTCCATTGCGCAGGCGATGGTCGGCCCGGCAATGGCGGTGGCCATCGGATATGCGCTCAAGGCGCCCGGAATGGTGCTCTTCGCCCTGGCTCCGGTAGGTTATGCCACCAATGCGCTGGCTGGTGCGGGCGGACCGTTCGCGGTCTATGCCGTGGCCATCATCGCCGCGGAGTTCGGCAAGATGGTCAGCAAGGAGACGAAGGTCGACATCCTCGTCACCCCTTCCGTGACGCTGCTCTGCGGCGTCGGGATCGCATACCTGATCGCCGCACCGATCGGCAGCGCGGCCACATGGATCGGCAATGTCATCATGTGGGCGACCGAACTCCATCCGTTCTACATGGGCATGCTCGTGGCCGCCGTGGTCGGCATCGCCCTCACCCTCCCCATCTCCTCCGCCGCCATATGCGCCGGACTCGGGCTGACCGGCCTTGCCGGCGGCGCCGCCGTTGCAGGATGCTGCGCCCAAATGATCGGCTTCGCCGTGATGAGCTTCAAGGAAAACCGCTGGGGCGGCCTTGTCAGCCAGGGAATCGGCACCAGCATGCTCCAGATGGGCAACATCCTCAAGAACCCGAAGATCTGGATTGCGCCGATACTGGCCAGCATGATCACCGGCCCGATTGCCACCTGCGTCTTCCACATGGAGATGAACGGCGCGGCAGTCAACTCCGGCATGGGCACCTGCGGGCTCTGCGGCCCCATCGGCGTCTGGACCGGATGGACCGATCCCACGGCGTTCGACTGGATCGGAATGGCTCTCATCTGCTTCATCCTGCCGGCAGTGATCTGCCTGCTGCTTGGAGCTCTCTTCAGAAAGATCGGCTGGATCAGGGAAGACGACCTCAAGCTCTGACCGGCCATGTCCATACATTAACATCAATACCATGAAAAACCTTCATCTGCCTGTACTGGCACTGGTGCTTTCGGCAATCCTCTTCACTGCCGCCGGTGCCGATGCCAAGGCCCCTTCTTTCATCTCACCCGAAATCCACCCCGACGGCACCGTGACCTTCAGGTTCTATGCACCCCAGGCACAGTCCGTAAAGCTCACGGGAGAACCCGGAGCGGCGGACCTCGTCAAAGGCGAGGACGGAGTGTGGACCTACACCACTCCGAAGCCGCTTGACAGCGAACTGTATTTCTACCGCTTCAATGTCGACGATGCGGTGGTGACCGACCCGCGCAACTGCTACATCCTGCGTGACGGCGGCTCCAGCTACAGCTATTTCATAGTACCGGGAGGAAGAGGCGACCTCTACATCCCGCACGATGTACCGCACGGCACCGTAAGCAAGGTATGGTATCAGGCAGAGGCCCTCGGCATGCCGCGCAGGATGTCCATCTACACCCCGCCGGGATACGAGGAGGGCAAGGGCAGATATCCCGTGTTCTACCTGCTGCACGGGCAGGGAGGCGACGAGGAGGCCTGGCTGGTCTTCGGCCGCGCCGCACAGATATTTGACAACCTCTTGGCACAGGGACGCATCAAGCCGATGATCGTCGTCATGCCGAGCGGCACGACTCCCCACCAGGCCATTCCCGGCGAGTCCGGAGAGGGAATGTTCCGGCCTGACGGCAAGGGCGCCTACGACACCTCGTTCGAGATACAGTTCTGCGACATCCTCTCGTATGTCGACAAGCACTACCGCACGATACGCAAGCCCGGCGGCAGGGCAATAGCGGGACTTTCCATGGGCGGCGAACACGCTTTCCAGACCTCCCTCAACTATCCGGGCACCTTCGACTACGTAGGTCTCTTCTCATCATGCGCAAGGGTACGCACCCTCAACGGCAACGAGCTTCGCCCATCGATATATGAGGACACCTTGGAAAAGCTTGCGGTGCTCTTCAAGAACAAGCCCAAGCTCTACTACATCGCCATCGGCGAGAAGGACAGCCTCTATGGAATGAACGTCACCCTGAGGGAGATCCTCGACGAGAAGGGCTATCCATACATCTACAAGGAGTCGGCCGGCGGCCACTCCTGGCGCAACTGGCGCGTATATGTGACCGATTTCGCGGAAAGGCTCTTCAAATAGTCACGTCATGAAAACCCTGCTCGTCCTCTTCATCGTCGCGCTTGCGATCTCTTCCATCGGATGGAGGAAGTTCATCTATTTCATCAGCATCGGCTACGGCTTCAGCATAGCGGGGTGTGCAGTCGCGATGGTCGCAATGTTCTGGAAGGTCCTCAACGTTCCGACCGCGATCCTCTGCGCAATCCTCTTCCTGTATGGCTGCAGGCTCGGCGGCTACCTGCTGCTGCGCGAGCTCAAGAACGCCAACTACCGCAAGGTGCTTGCGGAAAACACCAGGGAGGAGGGTTATCCCGTCGGCGTGACCATCGCCATCTGGGTCTCATGCGCTTTCCTCTACATGGCAGAGGTCTGCCCTGTCGCCGCGCGCCTCGACAACACTGCAGCCGGCATGCCGGTCGACAAGCTCTGGGCTTGGATCGGCGCGGCGGTGATGGTCATCGGAGTATGCCTCGAAGCTGCCGCAGATGCGCAGAAGGCAGCCGCAAAGAAGGTCAACCCGAAGAGGTTCGTCGACACGGGCCTTTACAGGATCGTTCGCTGCCCGAACTATTTCGGTGAGATGGTGACATGGACGGGATGCCTCCTTGTCTGCATCGGGGCATCATGCACCTGGTGGCAGTGGCTCATCTCAGCCATCGGCTACATCGGCATCGTCTACATCATGTTCAGCGGCGCCCGCAGGCTGGAGGTCCGCCAGAACAAGAATTACGGGAGCGACCCGGTCTATCAGGAATATGTGAGGAAGACACCGATCCTTGTCCCCTTCCTTCCTATCTACAGCGTAGAAAAACACGGCTGGCTCCGCGGATAATATAGGAAGCAAAGGACGAAGGCCCGCGCTTTGCGCGCATCGCCGCGTCAGCGGCTGCAAATAGGTGCCCCCTCGAGCACGAAAAAAAAGAGGAACTTCCGAGGAAGACAAGGCCGAAGGCCCGCGCTTTGCGCGCATCGCCGCGTCAGCGGCTGCAAATAAGTGCCCACTGGGCACAAAAAACGAGGAACTTCCGAGGAAGCCAAGGCCGAAGGCCCGCGCTTTGCGCGCATCGCCGCGAAGCGGCAAATCGCGCCGCGTCAGCGGCTGCAAATAGGTGCCCCTCGGGCACACAAAAAAAGAGTAACTTCCGTTCCTCTTTTTTTGTGTGCCCAGGACAAGACTCGAACTTGCACGCCCTATAACAGGCACTAGCCCCTCAAGCTAGCGTGTCTACCAATTTCACCACCTGGGCAGGTGTTCGTTTTGGGACTGCAAATATACGAACATTTTTTACAATTGTGCAACTTTTGGTAAAAATTTGCAGAAATATTTTTCACGGACAAAAGAATGAGGCCGGTCCATGCGGGCCGGCCTCATTCTCATCGGCATTTTCGCCTACTCCCACTCGATGGTTCCTGACGGCTTCGGGGTAAGGTCGAACAGCACGCGGTTCACGCCTGCCACCTCGCTGGTGATGCGCTTGGTGATGTGCTGCAGGAGGCTGAAGGGAACGTCCTCAACCGTTGCGGTCATAGCGTCGCGAGTGTTGACGGCGCGGATGATGACAGGCCAGTCATAGGTACGCAGGTCATTCTTCACGCCGGTCGACTTGAAGTCAGGTACGATGGTGAAATACTGCCATACCTTGCCTTCGAGGCCGTTCTTCGCAAATTCCTCGCGAAGGATTGCGTCAGATTCGCGGACAGCCTCAAGCCTTTCGCGGGTGATGGCGCCCGTGCAGCGAACGCCGAGACCGGGTCCCGGGAAGGGCTGGCGGAAGACCATGTTGTCGGGAAGGCCGAGAGCCTTGCCGACCACCCTTACTTCGTCCTTGAAGAGGAACTTGACAGGCTCCACGAGTTCGAAGTCGAGGTCCTCGGGCAGACCGCCGACATTGTGGTGGGACTTCACCGGTCCAGACTCCAGGATGTCGGGATAGATGGTACCCTGTGCCAGGAACTTGATTCCGTCAAGCTTGCGTGCCTCCTCTTCGAAGACGCGGATGAACTCGGCGCCGATGATCTTGCGCTTGCGCTCGGGATCAGCCACACCTGCCAGCTTGTCGAGGAAACGGTCGACTGCGTCGACATAAACGAGATTCGCATTCATCTGGTTGCGGAACACTTCGACAACCTGCTCGGGTTCACCCTTGCGGAGAAGGCCGTGGTTGACATGCACGCAGACCAGCTGACGGCCGACAGCCTTGATGAGCAAAGCTGCGACGACCGAAGAATCAACACCACCGGAGAGGGCAAGAAGCACCTTCTTGTCACCTATCTGCTGGCGGAGAGAGGAAATCTGTTCGTTGATGAATTTTTCTGCAAGTTCCTGATTCACGATGCGTTCCATCGACTCAGGACGTAAATTGCTGTTTGACATTGGAGTATTGATAATTAATTGAAGTTACATCATTCGCCTCTTCCTGAAGATTATTATGGAGACGAGCACCGTGACCACCATCACGCCGCCCACCACCAGCATGTCCCAGTTTCCGCCGACGAGCGGCAGCTTGATGTTCATGCCGTAGATGCTCGCGATCAGGGTCGGAGGCATCAGCAGCAGGGAGACGAGAGTGAATACCTTCATCATCTTGTTCTGCTCGAGGTTGATCAGACCCAGGACGGTGTTCTGGAGGTATTCGAGCCTCTCGAAGCCGAAATTGGTATGGTTTATCAGTGAAGAGATATCTTTCAACAGGATGTTGAGCTTGCCCTGGACACCTTTCGGGAGCTTGGGGCTCTTGAGTATGCTCGAAATCATGCGCCGCTTGTCGACCACGTTCTCACGAACGAGCATCGTGTTTTCCTGCAGCTGGTTGATGTCGAGGAGGAAGTCCTCGCCCACGTCCTCGCCCAGGCTCACCCTCTTGCTGTACTGTCCGATCTCCTTCGACATCAGCTCGATCATGTCCGCGTCCAAGTCGATTCGGTTTTCCAGGATCCCGATGAGGATGTGGAAACCGGTCGGATAGAGCTTGCGGTTGAACTGCAGTCGGCGCTGGATGTCGGTGAAGCTTCGCAGGGGGACCTGACGTATGGACGTTATGGTATTGCCCGTGATGATGAACGACACGGACTCCATGGAGTAGTTCTCAGGACCAGGAATAAGGAAGTTGGTGTTGATGAAGATCGAGCCTTCTGTCTCGCTGTAACGCGAAGAGCTCTCGATCTCTTCGGCCTGCGCACGTGACTGCAGGTTCGTGTCGAGAAAATCCTCCACCGCACGCTTCTCGTCTCCCGTGGGATCGAAAAGATCGAGCCATACGGCCTCCTCCCTGGTAATTGTCTTCAGTATTTCGGTCGATTGAGAGATGTCAACCTGACCTTTGTTGTTGTAAAAAACTTCAATCATTTTCCCTTGAGTTTGCTTGGTTGGTCATTCCGTGAATTGAAAACGGTTACGACCTGCAGGCTCGAGGGTTCAGTTCTTCAAGCGCGACACGCCAGAACTCCGTGAGTCCTGCACGCTTTTCATCGTCGAGGGCATACGAGACCTTGTCCCGCAGATACTCGACTGCACAGTCGCCTGAAAACTGACTGACATGATTTTTTACAGCCCCTTGGACATCCGAGATGCCGTCCATGAGGGCTTGGTTGAACTTCTGAATGAACTGTGGCTCCAGATCCCTGACGGCCGTCCAGCATGCAAAGACGAAAGGCATCTCCTTGAGCTCGTACCACTCCGACGCCAGGTCGTAGACATATCTGAAGCCGTCGCCGTGCTGGAGCGCCTTGTCGCCTGTCAGCAGGCAGGTCAACGAGGTGTCGACGGGTCTTGAACTGAAATCGCGCGGTTCGAAGCGCGGCGCGACATTCCACTTGCGCTCGCAAAGGATGCGGGTGAGAAGGATGGAAGTGCGTGCATCGACATCCATGTGGATGACATCCGCCTCTTCGATGGGCACGGGAGAGCAGACCAGAGCTGCACCGAAGGCGCCTGACGCACCGATGCAGAAATCCGATACGATGCGCGAGCCTCGGATGCCGGGAATCGCGGCCACGGGGCAGAGAGCCAGGTCGACCTCGCCGGAGCGCAGGCTGTCGGCACACTTCGCGGGAGTGCAGAAGATGCACTCCATCTCGCCGGAAGCGACGAGATGCTTCAGCCCGCTTGCGAACGGAGCCGAACCGATGAAATCCATGACAGCTGCACGCACCATTTCTGTTCAGTTACAATCGTGCAAAGATACTTATTTTTTTAAAAAAAGAATCTTTGACGACCGATTTGTCCTTTTTTCAAGGCATCAACCAAGCAGATGCTCAAGCAATATCTTCAAGCCGATGCCAATCAGTATGAGACCTCCGATGAGGTTGCATTTCTTCCCAAGCAGGCGGCCGAGCCTCTCCCCTCCCCGCAATCCGATGAATGCGGCAAGAGCGGTCACGAGGCCGATCACAAGCACGGAAAAGAGGATTTCGCGCATCGGCATGTGCAGCATCGCGAAGGAGATGCCGACGGCCAGCGCATCGATGCTGGTGGCGATGGAGGCAACGACCAGCTTGCCGGTGTCCAACAGGTTGACAGGCTTCTCCTCATCCTTGGAAAAGGCTTCCACCACCATCTTGCCGCCGATGTAGGCAAGCAGGATGAAGGCCACCCAGTGGTCGAACGCCTCTATGTACTGGCTCACGGTCGAGCCCAGGAGCCAGCCGATGAAAGTGAACCCCGCCTGGAAAAGTGCGAAAGAGAGCACGATTCCGGCTCTCTTCCACACATTGGCGTCACCCAGGCAGGCGCCCCCCACGAGCGACACCGCGAGGGTGTCGAAGCAGAGGCCGACCGCGATGAGGAGTATCTCTATGAAGCTCATTCCGCTCAGGCAGTCTTTGAAGTGCGCACGCGGCAGAGCCACATTCCGATGAACGTGAGCAGGCCGTTGACGATCAGGAGCGTGAAGCCGAGGTCGAATCCCCAATACTTCTTGGAGAGGAGATTGAACACGAGGCAGAGCACCGGAGCTGCGATGGCAATGAGCGGAGCCGCACCGTCATGGACCTTGGTCTTGGTCAGGATGCCGAAGAAGAACATGCCGAGCAGAGGTCCATATGTATATGACGCAAGCTTGTAGACAAGGTTGACCACGGCGTCGCTGCTCACTATCTGGAGCACGACGATGATGATGAGGAAGACGAGCGCGACACCGGCGTGGACCCATTTGCGGATCTTGTCCTTGCGCCTGTCGTCGAGGTCCTCACGGCTGTTGAAGCCCAGGTAGTCGACGCAGAAGGAGGTCGTAAGCGCGGTCATGGCCGCACCTGCGCTCGGATAGGAAGCGGAGATCAGGCCGATGAGGAAGAATATTCCGACGCCGACGCCGAGATACTGGCTCGCTATCGTAGGGAAGAGTTCGTCCGTCTTTGCGAAGTCGATGCCCTTCGCCTGTGCGTAGACGCAGAGCAGGGCTCCCATGAGGACGAAGAAGAAGTTGACCACGACGATGATTATGGAGGTCGTGTACATGTTCTTCTGTGCAGCCTTGATGTCCTTGCATGCAAGGTTCTTCTGCATCATGGCCTGGTCCAGTCCGGTCATCGCTATGGTGACGAAGATGCCGGAGATGAACTGCTTGAGCGCGTTGGTGCCGTGGCTCCAGTCCCAGTCGAACCAACTCGTGAAGGTCTTGCCGAAGCCTACCGCACCCGCATTCTCATTGACGGTGCCGCCGACGACCGAGAACATCTGAGAGAAGTTCCAGTTCATGTCGCGGCAGATGTAGTAGATGGTAAGGCCGACTGCAAGAAGCATGAAGGTCGTCTGCAGAACGTCGGTCCAGATGATGGTCTTCACGCCACCCTTGAAGGTGTAGAGATAGAGCAGTATGAGGAACACTGCCGTGATGATCGTGAACAGCATCAGGGGCGAAATGCTCTCCACCAGCCCCTTTGGCATGAATGCAAAGAAGACGACGATCACGACGAACACCCTGACGGCGGCGCCAAGCAGCCTGGAGACTAGGAAGACCGTGGTTCCGGTCTTGTGCGTCTTGCTTCCGAAGCGTTCGCCGAGGTAGCCGTAGATCGAGGTGAGGTTCATCTTGTAGTAGATGGGCAGCAGCACCTTCGCGATGATGATGTAGCCGCCCACGAATCCGAGGACAAGAGGCATGTAGAAGAAGTTCTGCACCCAGACGTTGCCCGGTACGGAAATGAATGTTACGCCCGAGATCGAAGCGCCGATCATGCCGTAGGCGACAATCGGCCACGGAGCCTTCCTGTCACCCGCGAAGAAGGAGTTCTTCGAGCCCGCCTTGCGGGTCGTGAGCCAGGAGATGAAGAAAAGGAGCGCCGTGTATACCACGAAGGCAGCCAGGAACCATACGAAAGGAAATTCGTGTTTCATATTGTCAAGGTTTGAATAGTTGTCTGTTCTGTATCGAGCGGCCCAGCGTCAGCTCGTCGGTGTATTCCAGGTCGTCCCCGAAGCCGACGCCGCGCGCTATGGCCGTAACCTTCACGTCCAGTGACGAGAGGCGTTTGAAAATGTAGAAGGAGGTGGTCTCCCCTTCCATGTCCGTCCTGAGGGCCATCACGACCTCGGACACGTCGCCGCGCGAGATGCGTTCCAGCAGGCGCGGGATCGGAAGGTCGTCCGGTCCGATGCCGTCCAGCGGGGATATGACGCCGCCCAGGATATGGTACAGGCCGCGGTACTGTCCCGTGTTCTCTATGCTCAGCACGTCCCGAAGGTTCTCCACTACGCATATCAGCGAGTGGTCACGTCTCGGATCCGAGCAGAACGGGCAGTTGCCGTCGTCCGATATCATGTTGCAGTCGGGGCAGAAATGCGCCTCCTTCTTGAGGCGGGAGAAGGCCGTCACGAATCGGTCAACATTCTCCGCTGGCTGGCCGAGCATGTGCAGCGCAAGCCGCAGCGCGGTCTTGCGACCGACGCCGGGAAGCGACGCGAACTGCTCCACAGCCTCTTCGAGGAGCGCCGATGAATAGTTGTGACGGTACATCGCGGTATGTTATTCCGCCTTGTAGGCGTCCACAGCCCTGCGCACGCTGCCGTACTTGAGGAGAAGGGCCTTGGCCTCGCCGTAGTCGTCGATGCCGGCCTCGTCCATGATCATCTTGGTGCCGCGGTCAACGAGCTTTGCGTTGGTGAGCTGCATGTCCACCATCTTGTTGCCCTTGACGTGGCCCATGCGGATCATCACCGACGTGGATATCATGTTGAGCTCGAGCTTCTGCGCGGTGCCGGATTTCATGCGGGTGCTGCCCGTCACGAACTCGGGGCCCACGACGGCCACGATCGGGATGTCCACCTCGTCCGCCACGGGTGCGCCGGGATTGCAGGTGATGCAGGCGGTGAGAAGCCCCCTGCGGCGAGCCTCGCGGACGCCGCCGATGACATAGGGCGTCGTGCCGGACGCGGCGATTCCGATGACGGTGTCGTTGATGCCGACATTGTATTCAAGCATGTCGTTCCAACCGGCCTCGAGGTTGTCCTCCGCGCCTTCGGCCGCCTTGCGGATCGCGCTGTCGCCGCCGGCCATCAGGCCGATGAACAGGTCGAACGGGGCGCCGTATGTCGGAGGTATCTCCGAAGCGTCGAGTATGCCGAGGCGGCCGCTCGTTCCGGCGCCGATGTAGAATACCCTTCCACCCTTCTTCATCCTCTCGACGATGCCCTCCACGAGCTTCTCGATCTGAGGAATGCACTTCTCGACTGCCAGCGGGACGTTCTTGTCCTCACGGTTCATGTTTTCCAACAGCTCTCGCGTCGGCATGGTGTCCAAGTTGGTGTAGTTGGACGACTGTTCGGTAACTTTCATCTCTATTTCTCCTTATGATATTCGACCAGACCCTCGATGGGGCTCTTGAGAATCTTGCCCATGCGCATTCCGTTCGCGCCCACCACCTTGGAAAGGATGTCGCTGTAGTAGAATGCGATCGACCCCACGAAGTTGACATCGTAGCGCCTGTAGTCATAGTGGACGATGTTGCGGTTGAGGAACTCGTTGAAGCTCGACTTGAGCAGGTTTGCGATATGGGTGTGGTTCTTGAATTCGTTGATGAACGGTGAGAACGAAGCCAGGAAACGGCTCGGCATCGGCTCGCGGTAGACCTTCTGAACTATTGCGGGGTAGTCGAGGCCGTAGCGCTTTACGAACTCCTTCTCGATCGCCTCCGGGAGAAGGCCCTTGATGAAGTCAGAGAGAAGCCTCTTGCCCAGATATGCGCCGCTCGCCTCGTCGCCGAGGATGAAGCCGCCGGCCTTGACATTCTTCGCGATGTCCTTGCCGTCATAGAAGCAGCTGTTGGCTCCCGTTCCGAGAATGCATGCGATGCCAGGCTTGTGTCCGCACAGGGCACGTGCCGCGGCGAGCACATCAGAAGCGACCTCGCATCTTGAATGGGGGAATACGGCCTTGAAGCAGCGGTCGAGCTTCGCGATGTTCGCGTCTCCCACAACGCCTGCGCCGTAGAAATAGACCTCGTCCACATCCGGACCCAGTTCCGGAAGGAGGAACTCGTTGAAGATGCCGATGATCTTCTCGTCTTCCATGAATACGGGATTGATACCCTCGGTGGCGATGGCCTTGACAGTGCCGTCGTTCATGATGGCTCTCCAATCGACCTTGGTAGAGCCGCTGTCAGCTATTAGTTGCATGATTCGTTCGGTTAATTGATGTTATTACAAACCACAAAGATAATCATTTCTTGCCAACAAACCTCAGGGTTTGACGCATTATGCTCCACTCCTGGCGGTTGCGATCCCAGCCGGCGGAGCCAAACGGCAGGCACCCGCCGGCAAAAGCCGAGGGAGGCGGAACTCTTCCGGGAAAAAGAGTTATCTTTACAAAAAAAAGAAGATGATCGAGATCGGAATCAAGGGGCATCAGCAGATGCTTGTCACGGAGTCTGACATCGCCACGGAGGTCGGAAGCGGGAAAGTGCGCGTATTCGCCACGCCCATGATGATAGCACTCATCGAAAAGACAGCCTCGCTGTCGGTGGAGCCCTACCTCGAAGAGGGTCAGACGACGGTCGGCACACTTGTCGACGTCACCCACACGGCAGCCACACCCATAGGGATGGAAGTCCATGCCGAAAGCGAGGTAATGGAAGTCGACCGCCGCCGCATAGTGTTTGCAGTCAAGGCATACGACGAGTGCGGTCCCATCGGTGAGGGGCGTCACGAGAGATTTGTGACGGACATTCGAAAATTCGAGGAGAAGTGCGCGTCAAAGCTCCGGAGCGTCCGGTAGCAGCGCTATTTGGACTTCTTCTCCTTCAGCTTGACCTTGTACATCTTCGGCCAGTACTTGCCGGTGAGGTAGATGCTGCCGTCGGCCTCGTTGTAGGCAATGCCGTTCAGGACGTCGGTCGAGGGCTTGCGCAGGTTCGCGGGAAGCAGGCCGGCACAGTTGACGACCGATTTCACCTTTCCGCTCTGCGGGTCGATGCGCACGATCAGGTCCGAGCCGTAGATGTTTGCCCATATCTCGCCGTCAATGTATTCCAGCTCGTTGAGATAGAGCACTCCCCTGCCCTCGTGCGTCACCTTGACGCTGCGCCTGACCATGAAGGACTCAGGGTCGCGGAAGGTCAGCGTCGAGGTCCCGTCGCTCATTATGAGGCTCTCGCCGTCGGTTGTCAGACCCCATCCCTCGCCAGTATAGGGCAACGTTCCCAGGCGCTTCCAGCTGTCGATGTCATAGACGAAGCAAACGCCTTCGCGCCAGGTCAGGATGTAGAGCCTGCCGTCAAAAACGCAGGCACCCTCGTTGAAGTATTTCCTGTCGAAATTCTCCCTCTTGAGCACCTTGCCCGTCGAGAGCTCCACCTTGCGGAACGACGACTCGCCGTACTGACCCGCAGACTCATAGAGCTGCCCGTCATGGAAGAAGAGGCCCTGCGTGTACGACGCCACGTCGTGCGGCAGAGTTTCGACCACCTGGACATTGTAGCGCTTGAACTCCTGCGCATTGGAGCAGGAGCAGATCGACACGAGCAGCGCTGTCGCAAGAAGGAAGACGTATCTTGAACGCATCATTTCACGTAATGTTTTTCACAGTCTGCCATTAGCGCAGGCGTGATGTCCTCGCAGTGCTTGTGGCACTGTGCGGAGAGGGTGTACATCCTGCCGATGCAGAAATTGACGTGCTCGCACTCGCTGCAGACGTCGGCTGCGCCAGTCGAGCCTTCCGCGCCCGCAGGCCCCGCAGCCTTGAGCTTGTTGACGAAATCGGTGTCGCGGATGAGCGCGCGGCCCATCTGCACCATCTCGAAGCCGGCGTCAAGCACCTCGTCGGCACCCTTGCGCGACACAACGCCTCCGACATATACCAACGGCACGTCGAGAGCCGCACGGAACTTCTTCGAATCCTCGAGGAAATAGTTCTCGTGGAAAGGAACCGTCGGCGCCATCATCTTGCCGAAGAGGCGCACGCCGATCTTGAGCCACCACTGGCTCATGGGCATGTAGTGGGTGATGGCCTTGACCGGGAAGTCGCCCTCCATAACGTACATCGGAGCCTTGCTCACGAAGCCGCCGCTGAGCACGAGAGCCTGGGCTCCGTCCTCGACGAGGCGCTTTGCCACCTTGATGCAGTCGTCGACCTCGAGGCCGCCCTTGAAACCGTCGCGGGTATTGGTCTTGACGAATATCGCAATCTTGCCCTCCGCAGCCTCGACCACCTCCTTCATGGCCATGTCCATGAAGCGCATGCGGTTCTCGAGGGAACCTCCGAACTCGTCACGGCGATGGTTGGTGAACGGGGACAGGAACTGGGAAATCAGATAGCCGTGGCCCGCATGTATCTCGACCGCGTCGAAGCCGGCCTGACGGGCAAGGCGGACAGCCTTTCCATAGTCCCTTGCCACGTCCTCGATCTCAATGCGGGACATCTTGTGGACAAGCGTCGGAGAGTAGATGTTGATGCCGCGGCTGGCGCCCTTCGGCATGCAGCCGCAGATCCTGCGGTGCGACATGTTGCCGCAATGGCCGAGCTGGATGGAGGCAAGCGAACCTTCGGCGTGGATTGCGTCGACAAGTTCCTTGAGTTCGGGAATGATCTCCTCGCGCATCCAGAGCTGGCGCTCGAACGAGAGGCCGCTGCGCGAAACGGAAGCGTATGCGAGGGTGGTCATGGCCACGCCACCCCTGGCGACTGCCGTATGATAGTCCCACAGTTCCTGTGAAGGACGGTTTCCGGGACACATGCCCTCGAATGCCGAGGAGCGTATCGTACGGTTTTTCAATGTTATGGGGCCCACCTTGAAAGGTGTGAAAAGTCTGTTCTCTTCAAATGCTGACATATTCCGGTACTTTTATGCAGATTGCAAATTTACAAAAAGAAAATGAGCCGAATTTAATTTGACAGTGCAACAGCACTATCGGATGTAAAGTTAAACATT